>Ga0307516_10001229_pt1 | contig 35654 bp, 57 predicted proteins | sample 19_EM_MG_FD_203310 | JGI IMG/M metagenome (GOLD analysis project Ga0307516, IMG submission 203310) | Populus trichocarpa ectomycorrhiza microbial communities from riparian zone in the Pacific Northwest, United States - 19_EM | ecosystem: Host-associated > Plants > Roots > Unclassified | place...
TAATAACGCGACTACGCCTGACATGGGCAAACGTCGGACGGAAATCGGTCTATGAGGCTCTGAGCCGATATAATGACCCCACAGGGAACTTCGCTGGGTATCGAAACCTTACGCGTAATGTGGAGGGCTCCTGTATCCCCTTTGTAATCATGTTCCTAACGGAGCTCGTCCACGTTCACGACCAGTACATCGACGAGGGCGATCAGGTGTGCTTTTGGAAGAGACAGAGATGGTGTGAGATTGTGAACTCGATGTTGCGGTATCAATCAAGGCCGTATGACATTGCTGAAAGCGAGTTCACCATGGAGTTCATCACAAAGCACCTTCGTGATTTGGAAGAGGGTTGGAAAGACCACAACTGGTTTTGGTCAAGAAGTCGAGAAGTGCAGCAGTTAGAGATGGCTCATGCTGACATCCGAAAAGGACTAGAGGCCGCTGGGTTTTGACGGCTCCATTTTGGCCTAGAGCCTGCCATCTTTTATGTCTCTACCATTTCCCCATTCATATTCATCTGGGCCGGAGACGATCACGAGCGATAACCAAGCATCTTTCAATCGTTGTGGTAATTTATAAGAGCAGTGTATATCCTAAGGGGTCCAGCATAGGGAAAGAATGAGAGAGTCATACACCACAGAATGAAAGGTGACCCGGGACATGAAGGAAGGTATTAGGATGCCTGTAAACACGAAAGCCTGCGACTCAGCAATTGCAAGCTTCATTCCCGGCAGCCTTCCCAGTTTGCCTTGTAAGGTCAACGCCGGACCGGCCGCTCCCTGATGCACGTCCCGCGCCACCTACCCGTGCGGAAGGTGGTGCTGTTAAAGGGAGTTTCTTGGCTACACATCCGTAGTCAGGGCGTCAATGCCGTGACCCCAAAGAGGTAGCACACACCGATAGCCGTAAATATTTCTGCCACACCGTCGCCTGTTTTGGCGCTGGTCTCGGCCCACATTAAACCCTCTTCCTCCGCATATTTCTTGGCTTCTTCTTCGCTCACTTGGCGACGAGCAGATAGATCTGCTTTGTTCCCGCAGAGAGCGATGACTATCGAAGGATCAGCTTGACGTTGTAGTTCGCGAATCCACGTGCGGGCTTTCTCTAGAGAGGTGGATTGGGTGATGTCGTAGACGACGATGGCACAGTTGGCATTTCTATAATACATTGGCGCCTGAACGGATATGAGGTTGGTGAACAGATCGGAAAGCGGTGCTGACGCACGAGTGACTGGGGGCGCATCATCAGAAACAAGACTCTCGGAGGGAATGAGAGGACATACTTTATATCTCTCTTGGCCTGCAGTATCCCTGGAGAAAGAATGAAGATAGAGAGATAGGAGTCGTAATCAACCTTACCATATTTCAAACTTGACAATAGTCTGATCCTCGAGGGTCACTGTCTGCGTTAGGAAAGCGGCTGTGAGGGTAGACTGTGAGACGACAGGCAGGGACGAGAGAGCAGATGGGGCGTGCCTCCAATGGTACTTTCCCGGTAGTCGTCGAACTGGTCCTTGACGAACCGCAGGACGAGGCTGCGAGAGGGTCGGGCTTCAGATTGTGGAGATGGTTACAAGACATACCTGGACTTTCCGACGGCGGACTCGCCTAAAGGAACGTGAGTGGTATATAGGGAGGAATGGAGCGAGAGTTGTGCTGACCGAGGAGGACTAGTTTGAACTGGAACTGCTTGGACATGTGGGTCGACGTCGATACAGCCGTGAGCGCAGTCGCTGGGCTTGGCCAGCACTCCACGCGGCAATTCCCGAATCGGCCTTTTTTTGTTTTTGCGATTCGGCCCAAACTCCTCCTCCTGACTACCACCAACGCTTTCTCGTTTCCACCACCGCGGACAGCAACTTGAGACTGAGAATTGAGCTCACATCCCTGCCTCTCCCCGTATCCCCGCCATCTCCGGCCACGTCAGCTTGAGCCTCGTTCAACCACTTTTTTCGTCTGATTATCTGAATCGAATATCATGAATCGTCATCACCCTTACGGCGGCAGTTTCGAAGGTCAACCTTCCCGGCGAGGCGGCTCTCCCTCTGGCCCTGGACCCGACAGATCTCACCGCTACCATGACAGGGGCGGCGGACCGCCTCGTGGTCGTGGAGGATTCGGCCGCGGCAGAGGAGGCGGTTATGGCAGTTTCGACGGAAATATGAGCCACGACCCGTATGATCAAGGCCAAGGCGATATGGGCGGATACGATGCTTATGAAGGACAGCCTCAGCAAAATCCTTGCTATCAGAACAACTATGGCGCTCCCTCCTTTGCTCCCTCTGCTGCACCTTATAATCAGGATCATGTCAAATACGAAGGTGCGCTTGAAACTTGAGACTGAACCACAACATTTCTTGCAAGTTTAGCTGTTTTGTAAACCCCCTGAAATGCGAGTTGAGGCGGGCGGCATGTCATGAACATCCTGCCCATCAGCGCGGCCTCATCAGCTTAAGCTATACGTTAGCAAGAGCCAGATGCCACTTTCGAAGGATTTTCTATCCTTGCCGTTGGAAAATTTGAGAGCGTGCTGAGCGATCAGAAATAACCTACGCTCCTAAATCGCTGAAGCTCTGTTTCTGAGCCTGTCCAGGGGCGTCTACATGCTACGTCTCCGCCTTCTTCTTTGGTTTCTTTATGTCTTGGCAGGTTGTCTCACGAAATTGTCGTTCCATGGTAGACGGCCAAGGTGTAGACTTCAACAACACCAATAACGAGGACGACGGTTATGGTCGTGGTGGACCTCGACGCCCTGTTCGCAAGGAGAGGGATGATAAAGTGCATGATTCAATAATTGAGGAACGTATTCAACGGGAGCGCCCGTGTCGGACACTTTTCATACGCAATATTAAGGCAAGTCACCACATTGAGAATTGCCACGAATTTCTATTTTTGTTCCCTTGCACTTTCCTTTATGTTCGAGTTGGCGTTGGGCGGTGTACTGACCGCCAGTTTAGTATGAAACCGATAGCGGAGATGTCCGACGGTCATTTGAGGAACATGGTGAAATCAAGACTTTTTTTGATCTGATATCAACAAGAGGGATGGTGTTTGTGACCTATGTAAGTCTTAGTGTGATAGGTCAGCAGCACACAACATGAGCTGACGAACATGTGTCCCTCCAGTATGACCTTCGTGCGGCAGAAAGGGCCCGAGAGAGACTTCAGGGGTCAGAAATCAGTGGTCGACCTGTGAGCCCAAATTAGTTGATTGTATATATACCGATCTTCTTACCATTGTTCCTCCTTTCCGGCAGATTGATGTGCATTATTCCCTTCCACGTGACGATCATGCTCGAGGCATTGATCGTGACAAGAATCAAGTAAGTTCATTCAAGCCCGCCTTGGAAAAACTTCGGTAAACGAACTCGGTATGTAGCAACTTCAAGGTACACTTCAAGTTACCTTGCGCGACTCGCCGTCGGGCCAGCCACTGGATGACAACGAAGTAAGGCGCAAGTTCCAACAGTTTGGTGATGTGAAGACGGTAAGACCAGTTGGTGACCGCACAGAGTACGTTCACAGCCCGTCGTCCATGCTTTACTTCTCTCATGAACAAACTATAGTTCTCGCTACGTCGAATTTTATGATATCAGAGTAATTTATTGATTATTTCCTTACCTCCGACCTTATTCAACGTTTTATAGGCATGTGAAGAAGCATTCGACCGTTTACGGCACCAAGGCCTACAAGACGGCGTCATGGACATCGTCCTCGCTTGGGATCCCAGTGAAAACCCTCAAGGGTCTCAATCTCGGTGAGGAGCCACTCTCTTTGTGTCACAAACTTATGGTTATACATCCGATTTCCCAGTGATGGCGGTGGTGGACGTGACTGGGATGACGGCTTTAGGGGTGGTAGGGGTGGTCGTGGCAGAGGTAGGGGCGGTCGCGGCCGGGGTCATCACGACGACGATCGTCGGGGCGGCGATAACTTTAGCCGTTTCGACCGTGGTGGCCCAAGGGGTCGCGGACGCCATGATGATGAGTATGGGCACAGGGGTGGGCGTGGCAGTGGGGGCAGTGGTTTCCATGATCGCTTTGATCGTGGTGGAGGAAGCGGATATGGTGACCCCAGCATGTCGGGAGGTAATTATGGGGCACCTACTGCTCCGGGGGGGTATAACCTTCCACCGCCACCGCCTCCTGCACCTGCTAATATGGTAGGTCATCACAGATGTTCTCCGCGTTTCCGAACCGCTGAATATGTTTTAGCTTCCTGATGACCGTCTTGAGGCGGCAAGAAAAGTTCAACAGGTATATTCATTTGACGGGGTCTTTTTTTCCTGAAACTCACCTCTTGTGCTTAGCTCCTCGCAGCTCTAAAGCAACCTTCGGTAGGCGGTGCCGTTCCGCCTGCTGGAGGTCCACCGGGGGCTTATCCGCCTCCTCCGGGGATGCCGGGAATGCCCCCTATTCAGCAACCTCCGGCCCTTCACCCTTATTACACACAGCCTCCCACCGCCCAGCACGCTCCATATCCTCCGGGCCCTAACCAAGCATATTCCAATGTTCCGCCATCGTCGCAGAACCCGGGCGTGCCACCTGGTGCTCCTCCTGCGGCAGGATTCCCTCCCAATCTTCTCGCACTGATCCAGTCGGCACAACAGCAGAAACCACCTCAGCTTCCGGGCGCGCCGCAGTATAGTATGCCCCCACCTCTAGGCAATGGTCAACCACTCCCTACACCTGGCACAAATGCTTCGGGTAACCCGCAATTCCAGCAGCTTATGAGTTTTCTTGTAAGTTGCTGAAGATATCAAAGTATCTACTAATTCTTTAATCTATATTAGCACTCCCAGTCTGGCGCGAAGCAATGATGGATGGGACGACGTACTGACAGATAACGGTCGTGTACATAAAACGAAATCCGCCTACAGTCACTTATTGTTATTTTTGTCCTTGTAACGGATGTAAACTAAGAAAACTTGACGTTGAAACGTTGATGCGTCAAGCCGTAACTTGCCCCGTGACGAAGAAAAATGTTACCATTGTCGCATTGACTAAAGTAGTATCTGGTTATACTGCTAGTCCCGCCATTCCTATGCTAGTCCTATCGACGCTGCATAATTTGCTCTCTCAGGTCCTATCGCTGCCTTGCTTGCATACAGCTATTCTGCTGACACCGACGGGACAACTGGTTTCTGTTGCATCTGATCCCCGGCGGCCCAAAGATGACGTTCGCATTGTTGTGGGTTTAGCTATGGAAGTGTGGCAAGAGACAAAAGAACAAGATTTTGGCATGATTGAGAGCGAGGTGATAGGCTTTCACGTTTCACTGGTCTTTCGGGCCCAGTGGCTAATGAAATACGCAGATAGGACGTATCTTTGTGCTGCCTGTGGAGGACATTTATCAAGTGCAACCACCGTCGCCGGAGATGGAGGAAGAGCACGAACCACTCATGCTGCTCGCGTTGAATTCGACTACTGCCGTAGAGTGGGACGAGTTGCAAGCCAAAGTCCGCTCTTTTCATCGTTAGCATTCGTCTCTTGCTTGACTTTCGATTAGGGAACCGTTGTCGCAGGTCATTTGGCAAAGCCTCTCAGCAGGTTTAAAGAATTCCTTGCCGTCCCAAGACCTGACGTACCTGTGTCGGCGACGACGTCTCCCCCTCCTCGGGCATAAATTCCGCTCATTGGAAATTCCTCTGTTCTTCCGCTCATGATCCGCGCCTGTGGAAGCATTGCGGTATGCATCCTGTACGGAACTTTTTCTGCGGAAGAGACAGATGTAATCACTGTTTATTATCTTCTCGCAGGTCTTTTCCTTGTTTTCATTGAGTATATAGACGCTTCCTAAATACCTGTATATCTAGACTATTGGATGAGAATGAGGCACTTACATCTCAGCGAGGGCCGGAAATTATCGCGAGGAACATTTCAAGTGCTAACCACGAAATGAGACGGGGGCCATCCGCTGCTGCTCGGTGGCGGGTTTTATTCCAGGCCCCGACGTTCACCCCGTGTGCAAGACACCGCGTCCTCGTACAAAAGGCTGTCGATCCGCCACCAGAACCGTTTCCAATACAGTCCAAGCTAGTCTCAAGGCCACGTCCAGATCCATATGCTCTCGTGGCCGCCGACCTCTCGCACCTGAGAGGGAACCTTCTCAGCCTCCTTGGCTCGGCTCACCCTGGCCTCAGCGAAATAGCGCGTTACTACTTCTTCCAACCCTCAAAACAGCTACGGTCGCTCGTGGTCCTCCTCTTTTCTCGTGCCACAAATGGCCTAGGCAGAAACTGGGACGAGAAACATTGGGAGGCATTGAACGAAGTCGAGACCGGTCGCTCAGTAGAGCTCGACCGACCGCTTCAACATTCGGACGTTCTCGACAACCCTCATCCTGCTATGCCCAATAACACGGCTTCGTTCCAGTCGGTATTCGAGCTGCAGCTCCCTGGGCAGCAACATCCACCCCCTGCACCCCCACCCTCTAAAAATCAAAAGGCGGTACCATTCCCCGTATCTCGCGCCCTTCTTCTCCCAACCCAGCTTCGATTAGCACAAATCGTGGAGATGGTACACATAGCCTCCGTCCTGCACGACGACGTGTGTGACCCGAGCTCTACCTTTTCACTCGGTCCTATAGACTCGCCTTCCGGATTCGGGAATAAACTCTCCATTCTCGGCGGTGACTTTCTCCTTGGACGGGCGAGCACCGCTCTTGCCCGTTTGGGAGAGGCTGAAGTAGTGGAACTCATAGCGGGTGTGATTTCAAACGTGGTGGAAGGAGAGATGTTAAGGATGCAAGGCGACGGCACCCAGAGTCCAGGCCTTGCGCGGCTCGATGGGCCCAAAACGATCGAAGAGGCTTGGGATACATATCTAAGGAAAACATACTTGAAAACGGCCAGTTTGGTGGCAAAGTCTGCCAGAGCCGCTGTGGTCCTGGGAGGGTCCACAGATACGGAATTGTGGAAAGATGTCGCCTATGCGTATGGTCGAAACTTGGGTATTGCTTACCAGGTGTGTCAATTTAGAATCATGTCCATTCTTCTATTAACCCTCGGGGAAGCTTGTCCAGGACACTGTCGACTACGAGGCAGGAGGAGGGAATGTCGAACCTGGAGTTGCCACAGGTCCCGCCCTTTTTGCCAGGGAGGAATATCCAGAACTGCAACAACTAATCCGACGGAATTTTGTTGCTGATGGCGATATCGAACTTGTGAGTGCTCAATTTTTTGGTTGCATCATGATTCTCATCTTATAGGCCTGCCAATATGTTTCGAAATCTTCTGGGGTGGAACGTACCCGACTTCTTGCTCAGACATACGCTGACAAGGCCCGTGAAGTCCTGCAGCTTTTGCCGGATAGCGAAACCAAGAATGCACTGGACGTCCTTACAGACTGCGTCGTAGATCGGACCTGGTAACTTAGAGTATAGTATATTCAACCTTTCTTCATAGAACACACTCAGATTTTTTCTGGACAGTTCGTATTCTGGCGTCGATCGTATATACCGTTGCTTAAAGATGATAATACCACTCATTGATCCCTTGCCACACAAGAAATTATGATTCACTTACTGAACAATGGTTATAGATACACTTGATCCTCAAAGGCGGATGTTTATCGGCAATAGCACTAAGAAGTCTAGTTAACCCATCATCGTCGCCGACCTCCTCCGATCCCACTGCCGAGAACGACAAGTCTCGTGCCTCGCTTCTTCCTTCCTCCAGCATCCCTCTCAAGTTCATGCCATGCTGCATCTACATCCCATTCATTCTCCTCCTCACGTCGTTGTGAACGTTGCTGGCCACCCACGGCCGCGGGGGAAGAGTGTAATGCAGAGGCAAAACTTCGCGCTCCCCACGCTCCAGACGTCGCTGGCGGCGGAGGTGGTGGGGCCACGTTCACTGGAATCGACTCCGAATCCTCAATGGGCGCATCGTGGACGACAGTGGGCGTCTCCACCCTATCGTTCCACGACGTCGCGGACCTCTCCTTCTCCCTCTCACGCTCCTCAGCCCTCATCCGCGCACGGTCGTCCTTTCGGCCTTTCTCTTTCCTCCGCGCCGTTCGCATCTTCAACGGACCTTCAAAGTTCTTCAAGCCCTCTGTACCGACAACCCCTTCAAGATCTGCTTCGATAAATACCACATCCGCCCCTTCAGGGATGTGGCCAAGATATTTACACCGCTTGCGAAGGTCATCATTGACTGTCCCTTCAGTGAATGCTTCCACACGGACGGCGATAGTGTCAGGGAAGGAAGAATACGAGTTGAAATGGGAGAGTAAAATCCTGATGTCAAGTGGATGTAAAAATAGTGGCAATCCAGAAGAAGCTTGATAATAGTAGTACGTCGAATTCGAAGGGGGAGGAGGGTTGACATTTCGGCGTTGCTTAGGAGCGTTACGGATCTGTGCGGGTTTCGATTTCGAATGACTGGATTGGATGGTCGGAGTTCTGTCGCCAGCCTTCAGAGCGAGAAATTCCTGCGGTATCTCATCTGGATCCAAGTTGGAATCCCTGTAGGCTACGCGAGAAGCTTGGACAGAGACGCGGTTTTCGACTTCCTGTTGGTCCCGAACCGCTCTCTCAACCTGTTCCTTGAGCGAGACTGTCTCCAAAGCAGCGGCCTTCGCCATCTGAATACGAACCTTGTGCTCTGCGCTGTCTATGAAAGAGACACCCAGATCATCCTTGATTCCCGTAAGGATCTTACGTTCGATAGCCAATTCGTCGAGGTCCCGAGAAAGATCAGTGAGAAGATATGAGGGAGTCGCGAGCATGAACTTCGCAAAATTGAATACGTCTGGAAGAAAGTGAAAAGGCGCTTGGTGAGGGGCAAGGAGATCAGATGGCCATGTGTGGGATCGGGGTAAAGCGAGAGTTGTGATCTGCGGCCGTTCTATCAATCTCATGTGAATGGTTGAGCCTTCTTGGGGAGCGACTTCGGAGAAATCATCAGAAGATGATGACGAGGACGGGGCAGATGACTGGTAAGGTGAAAACCCCCGTTGATACGTGGGAAGAGGGTGCCATTTGACAGCCTTGAGGTGCTTCTCGTGGACGGAATCGAAGCAAATGGGACACCTCGCCCATTTGTTCTCGGAAATGCCAAGGTAGTGGAGAATACAAGGGAAACAGAACACCTATAGCAGGATTTATCATGCGGAACACGGAATGGGTAATAGGTTGAACTAACATGTCCGCATTTCGTCATGCGAGGCGCGGTGGGAGGTGACAGACAGATAGGACAACTGGTATTTCCCTCATCACCCCCCGCCATGTCCCCTTTGGAGGAAAGAGACGCCAGCGCCGAAGGAGGGATGATAATCTGCAAGATGTCCTGCCATTGGAAGAAACTACCTCGAAGTAAGTATCTCAAGTTCACCTGATGTAAGCCAGATACGCACATATCTGGATCAGCAAAGTGTACCGTGTAATCGCCCGCAGGATTCATGACGAAGCGGTATTGTGCATTGACAAAGCCTGGCGATTATCATGAGTCGGGAGAGAAGTCAGTTAGATGGCCCACATACGTTCCTTGTTCCATACACCCTGCTGCGCACCGGTCTTCCTACTTCTCCTAGGGTAATTTGCCGCAGGGCGGGACTGCCTAGGAGGGAGGGTGAAATTGAGCAGATGGTTCAGGTTCTGAGTGGAAGCCATCTTGGATATACGCTTCGGGGTGGCAGGTTGGGACACAAAGTTGCTCGTCATTAGCAGGGGAGTAGCCTATCTATGGCAGTGGTTGCTGATTGTTACGGGGAGGAGACGATTCCCTCCGAGCTGGGCCGCTCGATGAGGTCGAGGAGCCGTCGAATTTCTTACGTCAAGTCCAGCATATGACTCGAGGCACGTGCTCACTTCTGTTCCTCCATGGCCAAGAAGAATCTCAATCCAGCGGACGCATTTCGTCCGTCTCCTCACAAAATTGCACGAGAGACTGATCATTCATTCATGCACTACAGGAAAGGCCCAACGCAAGAAGGAGATCAAAAAGGCAGGAGTCGTCCCTTTCGCATGCGCAATCACAGTGACACCACTTCCTGCAGTAGAACAAGACTGAACGAACCAAGGCCCGGGACTTCGCTCTAGTGAAAAAGAGTACCTGGGGTCTGTCATGATGGCTTTCCTGCGACACAAGACCTGACGATATGATAGATCTCGAGGATGAAATCCAGAAGCTCGAAGCCGCTGACGCGGACAAGTCACGGCTCGCGGACCTGAAGGCCGAATTGGAAAGGATCAACAAAAAGAAGGCCGAATATGTTGCTGAGCATCCCGAGCAACGACGCCTTGTTTACAGACCTCGACCCAAAGACGGAGACGCTCCTGCACCTGAGATAATATTGCCTAAACGAAAGCTTTTCAACAAAAAAGGCCTCCCTCGACATCCCGAGAGAAGTATTTACTATGACCCAGTCATGAACCCGTTCGGTGTAGCCCCACCGGGCATGCCGTACGCCGAAAGAGGTGAGTAGCAACCCGTCAACTGCCACCTAAATCCAACCATCTTCAATGTTTCAGCCCCGATGTCTGGAGAGGTCTGGAGCGACGAGGAATCCGACGGCGGTTGGTACAAGACGACTCATCGCGAATCAATTCTCACCGGTTTATCCAGATGATGACGACATTGCTATGCCAGACGGCCCTCCTCCAGGGATGGAAGAGGAGGGTGATGATGTGGACGATATCCCGATGCCTGATGGGCCCCCTCCTGGTCAGCCGTCTGAAGGTATGATCCCCCAACCCTTTCCCGGAGCTCGCTTTCGAAGTGATGATATTTCAAGGCCCGACTTCCCTTGCTCCCCCGTTACCCATCTTTGCCCCCTCGCAGACAAGCAGCCTTCCGCCGCCGCCGCCTCCTCCCCCGGGTTTCATCGGTGGACCTATACCTGTGTTTCCCCACCCGCCGCCTCCGTTCCCAGGATTCTCCCCTGCTGGTATTCCACCGCACGTTATGCCATTCCCACCCCCACTCCCGGGATTCTTTCCTCGGCGTAATCAATCCACATCTGCAATGCAAGATCCCCTGACATCCCTTCCTCATCAAACCTTTCAGGCCCATCGCGAGGCGAAACAAATGCTATCACCGCATCCTTCCCTCCCTCCGAAGCCGGCTATTGACACTGTCTTTTTGCCTACCAAGGCTAGTAACCAAATATCTGTGGATGAACTGGCTGCGGCGACGGTGTCTGCGGAGCCACAATTACGTGACTTCAAGAAAGAGGCGACTGCATTTGTGCCGGCCTCCCTTAAGCGAAAGAAAACGGCTGCATCGTCATCATCAACCGTGAATGCTGCTCCTGAGACGGGTGAGGCGGGTTTCGATCCGTCTCGACCTGCCCGCCCCGATCTTGTGAGTGCTCTGAAGGATCGCTTCGGTCCTGCTTCTGCACCGGCTGGAAACAAAGGAAAGGCTGCGGAGAAAAAGAAAAGCGATTACCACAAATTCTTGGATGAAATGAGTGACATTCTTTGATCTACTAGCCCAGTAGTTTAACATACCTAGAGTCTCTGGAGTCTGTGATGAGCCTATCAGACTTGATGCATTGATGTATGACATTTTTCATGTGCCACGAGACCCATGAGAGAAACCTTTGCTCCACTTCGTATACCCACTTTGTCCTGACTGATGAGCGCTTCCTCGATAATCCTCCTTTCTCCCAGACCGTACGCCAAGTTTTCAGGCAAACTCCTTCTTCTCCCTCTACTCCCATCTCCGAAACCCCTCAAGCCTTTGCCCATCGAAGTGTGGTCAAAGATTGTTGAATATATCCTGCTCTCTGAAGGCACCCCTGGTACTCTCGGGTCTTTGCTGAGGATTTGTCGGGGATTCACCGTATGTTATCATGCCAGCTATGTTTCGAAATACGTCGCGGTTTCTGATTGTGTTCCAAGGAGGTCGCTCTCCCACTAATCTATGCCAACGCTAGGATCTCTAATGTCGTCAGTTTGGAACGCTTCCAAGAACGATTGTATTCCGCTGACCAGAAGTGGGACTCGTTGCGAAGGATCCCGTTTTCTACGCCGGGGCGATGGGTCCAGGTTCTTGATCTTTCAACACTTACCTTCACCGGCCAAGTCCAGGCTCTTCAAATTGACACCCTCCTGACGGAACTCTTCCCTCTAACCCCCTCCCTTACACGACTCTCAATGAACCCATCGTTCGTACTAAGCCGCCGAGCACTGGCTGCACTGGGGGATAGAGAATGTGCGGCTAAACTGTGTATTTTGGAGGGGATAAGCTACATTCCTGCTCGAAATTCACAATTTCGCAGCGACCCTCTCGTCAAGCTCTTACGGTCCTGTATCAACCTCGAACAACTCGAGATCCTTGGTCAAGGATCTGACCCTGCGGATTTGGATCCTATATCAGAAGATGTCGATCCATCTTTACTAGACTCTTTCGCGCCTCTTGATTTACCAAGGCTTCATACCATGACGCTGCTGTCGATGCATACGTCCCCCTTACTCCTAACCCTAGTCTTATCGCCACTCCCATCTGTACAGAAAGTATCCATCAGCCCATACGACGACGTGCCGTACCCTACGGGCCTTGTAACTCATTTCATTTCCGTCCACGGCAACAAACTTCGATCTCTACTTCTGTTTACCCCAAAGTCCTGGCCCACAAGGCTTCATCCCTCCCCCACCACGCTTTTGAATATGTGTCCACGTCTTCGCCATCTGTCTTTGGAGAGTCCCCTTCCGAAGCTTGAGCTTTCGGATAGTCATCCGCTCCAGATTCTGTCAATTCCCCGCCCTTGCGATGACTTTTGGCGACGCTTCGAAAAGCTCCTTCCGCACCTCCCACATTTCTGTATGATCCGTATGAGGGATGTGCGTTGGCTTAGGAAAGGAATGAATCCCCGTGCCCAAACAGCCGGCATCCAGGGTGAGATGCAGGAATGGAAAAAGCGCCTTGGCAGATACCGAATTCGTCTCGTGGACACTGACTGGAATGAAAATAGGGAATAATACCCCCTCAATATTCCAGCTCACATGTATGTAAGTGCCATCTCGCAATCTCTACCCTCGCCCTAATTATAAGATGCAGGGCGATATTTGGCTATGTATACAAGTATTGAGACAGTCTCCTAATAGACAATTCACGAAGCCTTCCAGGGAACAGGGTTCGCAGACGTAGGACTCTGCCACACGAAGACCGCAAGGCACGCGTCCTCAAGCCCCATCAAACCCTGAAATTCAGACCTTATTATCGTGTTCTAAAGCGAGATGTCCCCCCTAACAATTCCCTTCCAACCATACCACCACCACCGATGACGTCCCCGACTCCTTTTTGGTTGCTTACCGTATTCTCCGCTGATGTCGACGGAGGGAATCCTGCCGCTGTTGTTTTTATGGACTTGACGCGCCCCGCAGATGTTTATGCAAACATCGCTCATAACTTTAACCAACCCATCACGACTTTTTTGGCTCCGTTGTCACTCGAGCACAAGGACAAGTTGGCTTTTAGCATCCGATGGTTTACCCCCAATCTCCAAGAGTTGCAACTCTGCGGCCATGGAACACTTGCCGCTGCGAAAATTGTCTTCGAGAGCAATCGGCACTCTATAGATGAACTAGAATTTCATACGTTATCTGGCGGGATCTTGACCGCTCGCAAATGTGAAGGAGGGTTCATTGAACTGTATCTCAAGCCCGCCGAAGAAGTTACTGTGTCGCTGGACGAACAGTCGCGATTGTACTCGGTTCTGGCTCGCACTTTTGGACGAGAAGTAGCCGTCAACTACATTGGCTGTGGCGGAGAGGGTTACGAACATTGTAATATCCTGTTGCCTATGATGATTTTGATCTCGCTGGTTGCTCACTACTCTGCTTCGTCAGATCTAATGGTCGAGTTGGACGAGAAAGAAGACCTAAGGGGCCTCCCCGTAGATGCTAACGCTCTTGTACGCGCCCCATGGAATAGCGGCGATAACTGATCATTGACCACAATAAACTAGCGCGACTCGGGTTTCTCCATCAATATTTTCACCACTGCATCTTCCCACAGGACGGAAAGATTTGTATCTCGGATGTTCGCGCCGGGACTTGTACCAGGCGATGAAGACCATGTATGTGGATCCGCGCACTGTGTCATTGGACCCTATTGGTACAAGAAGCTCGGTATTTCCAGAGGAAACGAGATCATCGCAAGACAGGTAAGCCCACGAGGGGGCGAATTGAAGCTCTTGTGGGAGGCGGATGAAAACGTTTTGAGGTTGAAAGGAGTTACGAAGATACTTGCGCAGGGTGAACTTGAGGTTGTGTAGGTCGGAATTGGGTCGGAATCAAAAAAATTTACTGTGTTCCGTTCCGCAAATGTACGTTCTCCTCCTTTCGGATCTTGGGCCACTGAATGAGTGTGACCCTTGGTTAAACTACGTACACACGCTCGATCGGCGTTTTTCGCTACTAGCTTCATCTCACGATAGAATCCTAGAATTTGCCTCGACCATTACCCATCTCTCTCCATACGGCGTCATCGCGATGGATCCGTCCGGTACAGCAAGTATGTGTACATTCTGCGATCAGGGGAATCCCGAGCATTTGGGCCCATCTCAATCAATCCCCTTTCATGGCTATTCTGTGAATGTCGATTGTGGTCCCTTCATTCAGTGTCTATTGCCACCGTGGCTGCTTTGACCATGATGTCACTCGCTTTGATCCAGTGGCCAAAGTCTACCTGAGCAGTATATTCTTTCATGGCGCATCGATACGGTTTTCCATTGTTCGCACAAGTATAAGGCGACGGCGTGCTTGTAGGGAGCTCAAGGACTCCCTCGTCGTTCTCTGCTTGATCCGTCGATTTGGACACTCGCCATCAAAGACTATCATCGAAATGTCAACACTCCAGCTAGTCTGGGACAATCGTGGCTATGATATGTGGTCTTGGACCATGGGGGAAACTCATCACGCTGCACGTACGATGCGAAAAGTCCGAAACAACGTTTATCTTGCCCATTTTGGTCCTCGCGGAGCTCAGCCTAACGAAGTTGTTATCGCGAAAATGGCACGAGGCGCGGAAGAGATGCACGCTCTTACTAGAGAAGCCGAGTTCTACATGAATGAACTGCGTCCCTTGCAAGGAACAGTTGTGCCCCGTTTGCTCGGGTCTTTCAGAGGGCGAGAACACGGCGTTGAATTTGGTTGCCTGCTTTTGGAACATTGCTTTGGGTTTACGCCAAGAACAGTGGAGGAAGTAGAAGATCAAAAGTGAGAGGATAACTGCCTTTCCGATTTGTGCAATCGTACTAAACGTGTTCTCCAGCCGGGCAGTGATGCTCGCGGTCTGTAAAATCCATCAAGCCGGCGTCGCCCATGGGGGTTTAGGCAGAGGCCATCATATTGTCCGGATGGGAGGGGATGTGCGGATCATCGATTTTTCTCTGGCCGTTCGGCACAGGTGTCCCAATAGTACGCCCGTCCTCACCGACAGCAAGAAAATCCGCAGGTCCGGTGAAGCGCTACCAGCCGCCCAGTGTCAAGAATTGGCTCTGGTGGAGCGAACGTACGGTTTTAGAGACGATCGCCCTCTAGAATGGAGACCGAAACGTTAACGCAAGCGTTCATAATCGTTTACTGTAACTTGATCTTATCTGATTGACCAAGTTTTGTGACTGGACCACTCTCTAAGTTGTTCGAAGGGATGAGCTCTCGGCTTCTCTTTTCGACGATTGAGGTCACTCGACAAACCTTTTATCGCTCTTCCCTCTCATATGCCGTCGTAAATCTCAAACCTATCGTCCCAGGGCGTAGGTGAATCCACATTTCGAGACTTCCTCAACTTAACTTAAGGTACCAGACGTGCTTGTCATACCGACGAGATCTGTTCCGCGCCTTTCCGACCTTAACGGTTCAATCTCATCCATTGCTGCGACGAACATCGGTCTGACTCTCGAGCAGAATCCGAACTCTCGTCGCTAATGCTCGCTGTAAATCGCGTCGGAAAGGTCATTGAACGCGCTTATGGTGCAGATGGGCTGAGCATTGCTTGTCAGGCATGTACATCCATCTTATCCAGGGGAATGTACTGAATACAAGCCCGCTCAAGGATGGGAAAGCTGCGGGACAAACCGTCCCTCATGTTCATTTCCACCTGCTGCCTCGGAAATTCACAGGTGACCGCTTTTCAGACAAGAATGACGAGGTGTATCCAGCGTTAGAGAACAGTGAAGAATCAATGTCGTCGGCCCTAAAAACACCCCACAAAAGGCATGAAACTTTGAAAGTTGACGCTGATGAAGATAGGCAACCACGTTCATTGGAAGAGATGGAAAACGAAGCGATTTGGTTAAGAGGGTTCTTTGACTCCGAGTCGGAGGACACATGACATTATCTACCATGATCTGTGATACCGATTACTGGGGTCCCTATGTCGTGTCTCTTATCTGTATGGCAATATGACATAGGCGCAAGGATCTCCACATGAGGGCAAGGTGTGGAGTAGAAAGCATACATTTCCAGTCGCCGTAGAGGATAATCCGTCGAAGGACAGGAAATAGGTTCCTGTTTGTCAAGATGTCCAAATGCTGTTGAACGTGATCGTATCGTTGTCCGTCCTGAAGGAGATTATTGGCAGATGCATGTAACCCTATCGTGCTGATGGATGTGTGGGGTATTTCAATGCTGGGAACGGCGGCGAAGAAGATGAAGTAGTTCAACTCGGTCAGGCCGTGGCAGAGTTGCAGGCAAGGGGTGATGTGGTCCTTCCACAGAAAACGAACATCATGTCCGATCTCCACGGTTCGAAGCTGCTCTCCAAAGGACTCAAATAGTTCGTATATCCATATGGCCATCAGAGGATAGTCAAGTGCGATTCGGCTCAGAGATGGCAGCGACCACCAGTCGACAAGCTGGCGCAGAAAAACAACACTGTTCTTTTGCAGCCGAAGGGTGTGTAAATTGGGCAATGACAAGGGCGATCTATCAGGGGGGACGCGGCCGAACCTGGGGATACCCCCCAGTGAAAGATAACGGAGGTTTGGGGCACTGCGGAGGACTGCATTCAGCGAGTTTATTCCCCCAGACCTTTCAGCCTCATTGTTATACCACCAATCCAGGCGTCGTAACGGAAGAGGTGTGATATCTTGAGCGGCAAAATGGAAAGCGAGGCTGTAGGGTGTAGTTGGGCGAGGGCGTACGAGTGTTTCAATGTTGGTGCACAAGAGCAAAGCATCGACTAATGCAAAGCTCCGAGGACTAGGAGTGACTGTACTCGAATATGGAAGGACTACACGGCGAACCTAGAAGGAGCATATTTCAGATGATGTGTTTCATGGAGCACACAGGAACTGACCAAAGCACCGAGTCTGTCCCGATCCAAGGCCACCTTGAGCGAGGATGCAGAATGCCTCATGACGAGATCTTCATATAAGAATCTTGTCGCCCATTGATTCCATTCTCGACAGACGAGAACCAGGGAGCGCTTTGTTGCTAGAATGGAATCGAGAGACCCAAAGTGATCTGCAGACTGGAACGGCATATAACTGTGTGCGTCAAACACTGTATCGGACGTGGTAGCCCATCGAAGTATTTCGACCCAGATCTCGGGGGGCAGTCGACAATGCATATGAGCGCTGAGGATGGTAAGTGTGATCGGGCCTGAGTATCGACAAATACACTTTACAGAGGTCCGGCCATAATATCTTCATGTTTGTTTTTCCTGGTAGTATGTAGACAAGGGATGGACATCATAGGGGACACCATTGCCAGAGGGTACCAGCGCAATCGTAATTAAGGACGGGTCTTTCTAATGAGTTACAGATTATGCTCATCCTTCAGGGGTGATAATAAGCAGATCATCATGTGTCGATTTCGTGTAACCAGAGGGTATCGATCTGCTGATAGTGATTAAAGTGCGATGAGCCAAGGAAAGGGAGATACTCACCGATGAAGAGTTGGGTATAAGCAGCGATCTCTAGCCGTCATCGTGACTGACTGGTCGACTTAGTAGATGGTGGATTCTCCGTAGGCTTCTCGGTTCCTTCCTTCTCCCTCTGTAAGCTCTCTTCTTCTGCTTTTTTCGATTCCTTCCATAGTTGGAGGGTGTAATCATACAGCGCCTGGGAATAAGCGACGACTGGGTCCGCCATTGCGTCGGTTTGGGTAATTTGGGGAGACATGGGTGAAAGGAGCAGTAAGAGAGCAGACTCGCTGCGACGTGTATATGAGCCTGTCTGTCTGATGAAAAAAGAAGAAAAGAAACGAGAGTTTGGTGTGTGTTATATATCCAATGTTTCCGGATCACCAGGCCATGTCCCTGAGGGTCTGGGCCACTTCCACCTCTGATTCGAAAATGAAAATAATTCAGGTGGAGCATGCAGTGGAGCGACCACACATGCGATAGCGATAGCGTCCGTAAAATAAAATAACCAAATCTACTGCGAACGTCGGCGCCGTGAGGACGAAGAACGCCGCGGCAAGACATCTTCCCTCCCCCGCACATCAAGCGTAACCTGTAGGTCATGATATCTTTGCAAATCAACCGCCTCGGATCGGGCAACACCCGCAGAGTCGTTCGGAAGCCAAATGATAGGCGGAGGAGCAATCAGTTCGGGAGCATACAGGATTCCAGCCATCTCCTCCGCATGATCGGTGAATGAAAGCGGAGGGAGGTGAGGCGGAGCGTCCGGATGCGTCCGCGCCGCCCGTTCCGTAGCCGTCAAGTCGTCCAAGGTTTCCGTATCTGTACGCCAATCAGATGAGCGCCCTCACACAAAGAAGGAGATTCTTACGCAGCGGGACAGGTCCACGGAAACGTGAAGTAGACGGCATCACCGCCAACGTCACACTCATCATCTCCAAGACCGACGCCATGGACCCTCGCACTCGGGGACTCCGTGCGCCACTGCTACCGTGACTTGTGCTTTCGTCATCCACACTTCGAAGGTTTGTGTTCCATGCGGCAACCTCAAAAGTTTTCAAACCATTTTGAACGATGGGACTTAGTGAACTGCGACGCGGATGGCCCATCTTGACTGCCACATAGACTTCCACAAACAGAATGACTGCGACGCCAACGCCGATGAGGATGCCGCTCTCGATCCACAGTTGCCTCGTCAAGAAAATGAGCCCAAGAAGAACAGGTTGAAACGACACGAGAGTTCCCAGACGCCTGACAAGCCAAATCTGCAAGAGTCCTCCTGTTTGCGAGTGCGTTCGCCCATAAACATAGCCAACGAGAAAACGGTGGGCTTAGGGGTACTAAATATGGCAAAGTACGAAATGGGAAAAGATGACTACTCACCGATCAGTGTCAGCATGAGCAACACGCCAACAGCCGGGCCAATGAGGGGGAATATCAAAGCGAATAAGGATGCAAATGCCATGGCTAGAATGCAAGCTCCATTTGTAAAAGATGGGTCATATGTGTTCGGGTATACAGCTTCAGGCCAGCGTCAGGGGCTTCAAACTTGATGTAAAGAAAGACGGACCTCGGAACAGGTGACGAGGGGTGATAGCATGACGCTCCTCGCGCAGAACACGCCAAAGACGTGACGGTTGAAGCAAAAGCAAAGCAGGAAAGATAAAAGCAAGGACAACAATGATTGACAAGGCCAATGTACTCATATAGACCGACCCGTTGGCGATCGATTTTGAGATCCCCACGTCGATAGTAAAAGCACGCACGGCGAATAGCAATGCGCCGACGAGAACAAGCCAAACAGCCGCCATAGTAATTATGAAGAAAGTCACTTTGAAGATGAAACGTTGACCGCCCGAGATAGAGACGGAACCGTGCATATGAGCGACCCCTAGCGAAGGATCAGTAGAACTGCGGGTTCTAGATGCAGAGTGCTCAATCTTACAGCAAAGGAGGGCCAGAGCTAAAGAGGTGAATAGAATAGCTATAACAGCAGGCGCGAAAACGGTGGCAATTCCGGTAGCCAGACGACCAGGCAGGAGAGGTTGAAAAAAAGGTAGGAAATCAGCAAGATTGGGTGCTGTCGCTAGTGCAAGCCCGGCAACAGCAGTCACTAGCTAGGGAGTTAGTCAAGTGCCAGTTCATAAATTCCAGATACTCACACCCAGCACCCAGCAGCACAGACACGAGAACGATAATGCTCAGCAGAACAGCAGTGTCCAAGGAACTCCTTTCGTTTTGAAGGACGTCCCATCGTATATCCTCTTTCGCTCTCCCCTCGATCAGTTGAATCCCGGGAATGAACCTCAGCCCGCGGCCAACCATCAACCAACCTTTTATCCTTCCCCCAGCTGCGATATCGTTATAGCACTCCCTCTGAGCTTCCGCAATTTCGATATTGATGATCTTCAGTTTGGATCGCCACTCAGTGATTGAAGCGTAGACATCGGCTAAATCCTCAAAATTCATCCCCTCTAACGGACGAACGAATGGTTGCGTGGGCTGTAACCTTAGATGTGGCGGCGGAAGTATATTCTCGGTGACCTCGCGGTCTGTTCTCATGGGAAAGGTTTCGCGTCGAGAAGCGGGAACGACCGCTTTCTTCAGGCGCCTCCCAGGCAATGGTCCATTAGGCTCGCTGCCGCCATCGAGGGAATTGCTGAGGTCCACCCACTGGTCGTCGAGGACATCCTGTTCGCCTTGTTGATCGACATCGCCCACTCCGGTCTCGTCGAGCTCTTCGATGGCATAATTCGGGCCAAAGCGTCGAGGGTCCGGAATCGCGGAATATTGCCAGCTCTGATTGTTTGACGAATGGGTAGGCCGGGCATCTTTCTCGGTGGCAGCATGACGGCCATACATGTCAGCCATACTGTTGGAATCGACGAGACGGCTTCCCGTAGCAATGTCGCGGGAGCCTATACTTTCCGTAAGGCTTGCACGGGGATCAAACCCAGAATCAGTGAAACGGCCACCACTGACACCCTGGACCGAACGGAGCTTGTAGTATTGTGAAGGGGCAACAAAGGATGTTGGCGCAAGCGACGAGGCAGCGAAGGCAGGATTGGCACGTCTCCGACGGCCCCTGGGCCTCTACGCCATGCTGTTAGTTTGGAAGGATGATCATTGGGATGTAGGGCTTACTCGGGTTCCATTCTGCCCTAGAGGACGAGGTAGACTGATATATGGATGATCTGCGTCCGCTAGGTCGGGAGGTTCAAAGTTGGCTATAGATGGGTCGGGAGTGGTGACTCTAAAAGAACTGATATATCTCGTCTCTGCGATCTCCAAATTTTCCAAGATTTCATCTCGTTCATCGATAAGCATAGCAAGCGCATGGGTATCTCTGAGTCAAAATGTGAGCAATGCTTGTATAGAAGCATGGAGTCGTGGATTTACCCAATAGAAAACAAGCTTTGGACATCGACCTCCAGGATGGCTTCTTCCGCGCCATATAAACGCTGCCGCTCTTCCCTTGCGCGTGTTCTGCGTCCACTCCTTGATTGAGAAACTCCGTTTCTTGCTTCGCGGGATTCCATGGAAAGACTCAGTCCCTGCTTCAGGATGAAATCCTTCAGGCGCTTCTCACCCCATCCCACAAATCCGGGAGCCTTGGTAGCACTCAACCAACCCATTTCCTTGCCCTCGCAACGCACTTTGGTGAAGTTTTTCCAGTGTGAAATCAAGACTTTGAGCTCCCGTACAATGATCCACAAGGCAGGCAGCACGCCAAGGATTATTGTCAGGGCAGTGAGGATGATTACCCTCTCATGAACGTGACTAATATCCTCGCCAACGAATTCAGCCCTGACACGAAGGAAGTTTGATGTAGAGACTGATTGGACATCGAGTAAACGGATAAGACGCATGAGGCTGAGATCTTCAAGGATTGAATAGGTGCCGCCATGATCAGAAGAAGATGCAGACCAAGCCAGACACGGAGTCGCCACCAGATAGAGAGGAAGAAAGGCAACGAGACCCAGTATTGACCAGACAATAACTACAAGGAGACTAATCCAGAGGGCGCGTTGACCAAGTTGTTCATCGGAAGGAAAGAGTTCGGCGTCTGTTGCTCTGGAACGCCCTGTATTGGAGACGTCTGAGGGAATGGGCGGGAATAGTGGCATGGGAGGGAAGAGGAAAGCAAAGATGGAGGATCCCAACGGTCGGGGACGGAGGCTGATACGCAAAGGAATGGATATGATGGAAAGAATAAAACAAAAATTGACTTACTCTTGCTGAACGAACCATTCCCTGAGAGCATAGATTTGCCTGAGGCGTGGTCGTATTATGGCGAACACGAGCTATAGCCGCAGAGTGTAAGTTTCTTGTCAGAGATTGCTCATGACAACGCACCAATAATCCAAGTCCAACGACAGTCGCAAGAACCAGGGACGCCAGGATTCCTTCCGAAGAGGCATCCATTCCGGTTCCAATGCAAATCGGATGCAAGCCCAAGCCGTTCTGATTGGAAGAGATTCCAAAACTCGACAAGGCGGAAGAAGGGGAAGAGACTGGTATTGAGGCTGGACTCGAGGGCATTATGGTGGAGGTGTTGGGGAATGAAATAGGGGTTGTTGTAAGTTGGCCCGGGAAAGTGGAGTATTGAGAGAGTCCGCCACCGTTTTGAGAAATGGAGGTTGGAGACGAGAGTTGGGAATCCGAGGAAGTATAAAGGTTTGTGGGTGGAGGATCTATGGTAGTAGATAAAGAGGGAGATGGCGTTGTATTCGAAAATCCATTAGAATCTCGTGGACGCAGGGAGGTTGCCAGGGCACCACTCAGCGTCGTCATCGTCGTCGTGGCCGTCGCCGTTGTCGTTATGGCCTCCGGGGCGGGTATAGCTGAGGGAAGGAGCTACCACTGGCAGGTACCAAGCGGTGAGTCCATGCAAAGTTCGAACAATGAACCTAATCTGGAAATCCTGCAAGCGGTCTTAAGAAACTCCATCCCAGCCTCATGGACAAAATACAACTACCAGATAATGGGTTGCGAAAGTAAAGAAACCTTCCACTCATTGGGGGGACCGCCTCTGGACCTTTCCATCCTTTCCAATGACCAACAAATCGCGGGGTTTATTCCAGGGTGCTTCAATGGACGGCATCCGAGGGATTGGTGGTCGTGATGGATTGGTGATAATTTTAGGCTTTTTCTGGGTTAGCGAGGACGTATCTTCGCTCGCAGCCACGGTCTGTTTGCTGGGTATGCAACCCATTAGAGTCGCTAGACGGTGGCCATAAGAACGCAAGCCGCAAACCCAGCCTTTCCACAGAGGTACTTACAAATGCGGAGGGTGCAGGCTTCACCCCAGGGGGCCTGTGTACAAGTTTATGTACATCGGATTCGTCGACACGACAACCAATACCCAACTTAATGACATTGACACTTTGCAATCAATGAATCAATGTCACGACCGTCACGTGCCCTCATAAACGTGTACCGTGATCCTCCAGCCATCGTCCGCGATGGCGAGCTCAACCAGACAGGTCCGTCGTCGTTTGTCCAGTCGATACAGCTGTTCACAAATTAAATAGCCCGACCAAGCCTTGTCAACACTCCAGAGCGCCCAGACGGAAGCCATTCTTGCATTGCTCAATTTGAACAATCCACCAGACGCACCGACCACCGCTGGGAGGCAAGGTGCAATCCTTAAAACACCTCAGCCAACTGGCCCACTAGTTTGGAAGATCCTTGTTCTCGATCAACATACAAAGGATGTGCTGGCGACGGTCCTACGCGTCCAAGATCTACGCGACGTCGGCGTGACTCTCCATGTGTACGTTTTACCTGGTGAACCGGGTTCGCCCTCTTGAAGCATCCACAGTCAGCTTCATTCCCTTCGGCCGCCGCTCCCTGATGTCCCAGCCATCTATTTCGTCTCCCCCACCCTTGCCAATGTGCGGCGGATAGCCGAGGACCTACAGAAATCGCTTTACGAATCATTTCATCTCAATTTCGTCGAACCTCTGCCTCGCGCGCTCTTGGAAGAACTGGCCTCGTCTGTTGCTCAGGATGGCACGGGTGATCTCATCCAACAGGTCCGTTTGTATCATTTGCTACAGCCTATCCTCTTCCTAAAGCTCTTCCTCGAGTCAGGTCCTTGACCAGTATCTTGCTTTCATTGCACCCTCGCCTTCCCTCTTCTCCCTTCTCTCTCCACCTTTGGCATCATCGCCCTCCACATTACCCTCCCAAACTGAGACGACGACAATACCGAAGTCAACGTACACGATCCTCAATTCTCCCTCTTCCACCGACCAGCAAATCGAGCAAGAGATTGAACGCGTAGCGAGCGGTCTTTTTAGCGCCGTTGTCACGATGGGTATGTTAAATTGAATAGACCCTTCAATGACATCCAATGCTCACGACACCGGACAGGACACGCGCCTTTCATTCGTGCCCCGCGTGGCAACGCAGCTGAAATGGTCGCGAAGAAACTTGACACAAAGATTCGAGACGCTATCCTCACGGCCTCCCGCTCGACATCGGCCTCCTCACCGTCCCTGTTTGCGCAAGACGCAACAGGTCTTTCGGCCCTCCAACGTCCCCGTACGATGACATTGTCTGAATTTTATTCCGTTTTCTAATAATTTATTGCCGCAGTCCTCCTCATCCTTGACCGCAACGTGGACCTGGTCTCTGTTCTCTCCCATGGATGGACCTATCAAGCTCTCGTCTCCGACTGCCTTGACATCAAGCTGAACCGCGTGGTTGTGACAACGGCGGACCAACCGAAGAAGAGTTACGATCTTGACTCGAAAGATTTCTTCTGGGCCCGGAACGCCGCCAATCCCTTCCCACAGGTAGCAGAGGAGATCGACGCCGAACTGAACAAATATAAACAGGACGCTGCAGAGATAACGAGGAGTACGGGTGTCAGTAACGTCAACGACATCAGTCAGCTGTACGTCTTTCTTTGTACAGCCAACCTGCTTTCATTCTAATTCTCCTTCTCAGAGATCTATCTACGAACGCAGCCCATTTGAAAACGGCTATCACGCAACTCCCAGAGCTGACCGCCAGGAAGCTGACGATAGATACACACATGAACATTGCTAGTGCTCTCCTGGAGCAGATCAAGCTTCGCGGACTCGATGAACTGTTCAGTACAGAAGAAGCTATTCACAAACAAGTATTTTATTTCACACTCTCCCTTGAACATCCAGCTCACAATATTCACAGACAGTGGCTTCCATCCTAGAAATCCTCCGCGCAACACGGCCCGACGGGGCCTTCACAGCTATGGACAAATTGCGCCTTGTTCTCGTCTTTTATCTTTCCTCTCCAGACAATGTCATTACGAAAGAAGACATCAATGACCTGGAGAAGGAACTCAAAGCGGCGGGTGCAGACTTGGCAGCGTTTGACTATGTTCGCCGCACAAGGGAGATTTCCCGGATGACAATGTCGACCAGCATGACGAACACTGGCACTGCTACCCCTAACATAGGTACAGCCCAGGGCGGAGAGTTGTTCAAAGGGTTCAGCGCCCTCGGTAACAGGGTTCGTCCATTTTTTCGATAACGAATGACACAATCAATCTGATTCGAGGTTGTTGCAGCTGACAGACCGTCTGAAAGAAGGTGGTCTCGAGAACCTTATTTCCGGCGTGAAAAATTTCCTCCCGACCAACAAACTTCTACCTGTGACACGGCTCGCGGAAGCCCTGATGGACTCCTCTTCAGCATCCAACCAATCGCTACAAGAAACAGATGACTATCTCTTCCTGGATCCACGCGCCCAGCGCCATCCAAATCTTGGCCTGCCCGGTGGCGCAGGCGGGAGCGGTCTTGTTAAAGGCAAGCGAATAGGATACACAGAGGGCATCGTGTTCGTGGTTGGAGGTGCTGGATATGTTGAGTATGGTAATTTGGAAGAGTGGGCGAAGAAGTCAAGGAAGAAGGTGACTTATGGTGGCACGGAGATTGTGGATCCTGGAGGCTTCGTCAAGATATTGGAAGGTCTTGGCAAGGTTAAGCCGATCTAGGTGGCCGGTATTGATATCGCATAGGACAATCTACTGGTAATTGCAACAACTCTGCTATCAATAGAGTAATTTCTAGGAGTTGAACTGCTATTTCTTGCGCTGATTCATAGCCATAATTTGAACAAGACGGATGCTAGGTATGAAATTGTCGGTACTTGAGGACAGAAAAGTAGGCGAGGCACTCACAAGATGTTGATCATGTCCAGCTGGAGACTGATGGATTCATTCAAGACATCACCTTTGATCTGACCTTGCTCGACGAGACGAGCATTGTGTAAGACCCTCTGTGTGCTGAATATCGCAGTTATCAATGACCTTGCACAAATACAAAGGGTACATGACTTACTCGTATAGCACAAATCCACCAAAGACAGCCAAACCACCATATAGAGAAATAGCCTCAGCGGCAGCAAGTCCGCGCATCCCCAGTGGCAGGGCCATAGGTGCAAGAGAGCTGAGGGCCACAACAGTCACACCAGCGAGCAAAGGTCCACCGAGGAAAAGATATTTGTCGTTCCTTGGATGGGTGTCAGATAAAAAATGTTTGGAACGGAGAGGTACGAACTTGGCCGTTGCTCCAGCATATGAGATGGCACCTACGAGTCCGAAGGTGTACAGCGCGGCTCGGGAAAGGACGGCGGGATGAAGGAAGAAGAGAGGACTCAAGGTTGCTCCTTGGAACCCATTAAATACCTAGAGATACTGGGTTTCAGACGGCTGTAATCGAGTGTTGAAGAAACTCACCAGCCAGAAGAAGTGCTTTTGGAGTGGCCGCTCTGGAGGGGTAAAAAATACCCCCATCATGGAGGCGATGCCCCCAACGAGGCTCACTCCAAGCACCATCCCTAGTCCAATATATCTGAGTACAATCACGGCAAGAAAACTGAGGGTGGGGCGAACAAGGGTTGGCCGTCATGATCTTGAGTGTATGGCCCGATTTGAACATAGCCCGAGCGGTGAGGGCAGTGAGGGCAAGGCCCACGCCAGTGTATTGAAATGTACGATTCAAGTAATCCTTCTCGATTAGGGAAAGAGCATCCTCCCTTGTCTCGCGGTTAAATAGAGCGTTAGCCGTGATGGCGGACCCAGCTATCGTTGCCTACGAGCCTCCTCAGCTTGAGAACTTTGACGATGATGAAATGGAAACTAACGGCACCGATTGCGACGCGCTTCCATGAGAACCCTTGTGCTTGCTGCACAATAGGACTCTCTGTCATGTAAGTGCGCGAACTTTGCCAGAGGATTTTCGGCCTCCAATCCATTTTCATGAACGATCCCCGAGGTCGGAGAGCGCTGAGTGGCCGTGCAACGAATGCATTCTTGGCAGTAATCCGCGGCGCGGTCGTCTGCAGCACCGGACGGAGAGTGCCCAAGCGAAACATGGTTAGAGGAATGACAATCGGTCGCAATCATGGCTGATGGACGGGACGATGACGTCGCACGACGGCAGGAACAAACAACCACAAACAACCAGGATATTATAGCACTGCCACCGAAGCTTCAACTTGAACTTGTTCCTGTACTCGGTATGTACCCTCCAATTCTCTCCTTTATAATGCAGGATGAGGACTTCACACTTTGGAGAGGAAATCCTCGTTGAAACCTCGGTCTGGCCACCTGGTATATTTTCAATCCATTTTGGGGCGAAAGGAACCGTTGGACCAGGTCAAGAACGGAAATCTGATGCCATTCCTTTTCACTCGTCTGTACTCTTGCGCCAGCTGATTTCGTCTTTTCAGGAACTCCCTGACACGCCACGACATACAAATGATTCCACCCTATAAGACTTCCTACATTACAGAGAAACTAATATACACACGTCCAATGCATGTATCAAAAAATAAAAATAGCTAGATGGAATGGCCATAGTTCAAAGCTGCAATCTTCGTAACGTCGATCACCGCAATCTGTCGACATTCGAGGGCCAGCGCAATTCGGTTTATGCCTTCGTGCTCCTGCCAGTCAATTTCAAATACGCCAGGCTTCTCTGCTCCTGCGAACCACGACCATCGTTTCTCGCGAGCCTGCTATTCGTAAATACACGTTCAACTGAATCATAAGTCATCAATACGCACCAAAATGTTGTACACATGAAGCCAGCCGTCCCCGCTGCCTGTCGCCAGCCAGTGACCGTCCGGGCTGAAGGATAGTGCGTAAACAGGCCGCTTGTGATCATTAAAGACCTTCAGACATTCTCCGGTGACGGAGTCCCACAATCGCGATGTCGCATCAAACGACGAACTAGCAGAGAAGTTTAATGGTGATCCCGTTACACCACAATTACTCACGTGGCAATGAGTGGATGTGTCCCAATTTTGTTATTCGGACACCACGCGATCGTACTAACAGAGTGCTTGTGGCCTTCCAAGACAACGACGGCCTTGGAAGCAACCAGACCGGGAATTTCGTCGGGACTCGATATACCTTCAACATCCCAGACCCGGGCAGTCATGTCGTCTGAACATGAAGCGAGTCGAGTGCCAAAGGGATCACACTTGATTTGATTGATTTCATTCATATGTCCTCTGGAATGACATCAGCCGCGTGCATGGGCGATTCATATGAGTGACATACGACAATGTTCTGATCGGACTAGCCTCGTCCACATGCATTACATGGATTAGTTGGTCGGCCCCACAAGTAGCAAATGTGTTTTCATCTAACCAGTCAACATCCAAGCAACAGTCTGCAGAGAGGTGTTATATGTGGTCAGACGATACAACCGAGTCATTGGCCAATTACCTGTATGACAACGGTACTGTTTCTGTAGTCGCTTTTCCTGCACATCCCACAGACAGGCCGTTCCATCAAGACTGGCAGTCAACAACCACCGACCAGATTTCGAGAACCGTGTCGCAAATATAGGACCCTTCTCAATGATAAAACAACAATAATGAAAAGATCAGCATGCGGAGAGAGAACAAATTACCTGATGTTGGGGATGTTGGAAGTAGAGAGGGCCACTCGCTGTACATATTCGAAGGACAGAGTCGTACGAACCAATTGCTAACAGAGTGCCATCGGGATTCCAATGAAGAGAGGTCAAATCCCCTTGTTCTTCTTTCGAAAAATAGTCCAAAACTATAGGTGGAGGTGGGACTTCAGCAAAATTGTCCACGCCGGGGGGTGGTGCAGGAAGATCCCATATATTCACAATAGCGTCTTTAGACCTGGAATGAAGGAAGCGGGTTAGATCCAGGGAGCAACAAAGGAGATGGAGAATATGCACCCGGTTGCGAGTAATGAAGGTTTCGCTGGGTTGAATGCACAAACAAAGACCTAAGCGGTAGTCTCCATGAGCGAACATCCTTGTAGATTTTCCGATGGCTTCCTTACTTCGGTTTCGTGCCCGGGAAGAAGGACGATAGACTTTAAATTGGTGACATCGTCTCTCGGTCCTTGTGGGCGCGGTTTTGGTTTCGTAGGTTTCTTTGATGTTGACACTATGCCGTTTATTGGTTTGTCGGACTCCAGCGCGGCTGGGGGTTTCCCATTTGATGCTAGACGGCATATTGAGTGGCGAATTAGATACATCGGACAATGGACCCACGTTCTTGTGATTTATCCATATCAACGTCCTCTGAAGTGCTCTTCTGACGCTTCTCGGCGGGACCTTCTTTGAGAGTAGCAGTTGGGGAGGATTTCCGTTTCGCCCCCGACTCCGATGCTGCAACGCCGTTCGCCTTTGAGGTCTTTGTGATGAGGTCTGATGGTGGCAGCGCTGTCGTGTGGACCAGGGGTTCGTCACTCGGCGGTTCGAGAGAACAGACGTGAGGTTCGAGTAATGAGAAGCGCGATTTGCAGTTGGCGGTGAGGGAGTCTCCTTTCCAATGAGATTCGACTTCGAGATATAGTAGGGCTTTGCTCAGAAGTTCGACAAGTTCCCCGCGAGGGATATGCTTCAGCGCGTGCGGTGAGCGTTCAAGCTGGCCCTCCACCCGGATAGCAAATGCGGAATGGATGAATCCTGTGCGGTGTGAGAGCTGTCCAGTATGATGCAAGCGACGCACCAGAATCCTGCAGATAGGCATGGACAAGGCAGTTGACCTCGTCTGCAGTGATATGAAAGGGTTCCATCGACGTCGACGCCATCGTCGAGGGGCGTTGTTTGGCCATGTTGTGCCATAGCCTGATTCAGCACCACAAGGGAGTCCGAGGGCTATGACATCTGATGCAGCCTTCCTTACCTTGCTCACACGTCCAGAACCATGCAGGGCGATTGGGATTTCGACGACGAAGACGACGACCAACAGCCCCCGAGTGTCGATGATGGCGCAACTGCGTCGTTTCAGGACATTCTCAGCTGTAGATCGACTTGTCCCTATCTAGTATTCATCCCAGCTGATGTCCGATAAGCTCTTTTCAACATGCAATCCAGCGGTAGCCCTACTGCGAATCGTGGTGGTCCACGCACCATCAACCTCACTGGAATCACTCTGCAAGATCTCGGCCGTCTCTTGAATACCGTCGGCCGGAGCGCGCGCATCCTTGAGGAAGATGAGGTCACCGATGAAGATGAGGATGGATTCTCCCATCCATCCCATCCTGCTCCACATCAGTGGTACAAACCGGCCACTGAACCACAGAAGGCAGGTGTAGAATTAATTAATAGTGGTGATTTCGGAAGGGTTGCGAACAGAGCAAGGGTCCGGCGCAACGATGTTAACCTCGCCAAGTTTCTTATCAATCGCCCCAGACGTCCGCAGCCATCTACCTACAAAGAAGATTATGTCCATGTAAGGAGGCATCTCGCATGTTATATTCTCAATGATTCACCGTTCCATTGCCCTCTAGAACCTCGTCCCTAACTCCAATGGCACTGCCGTCGCCGCGTATGATGCTAACATCTATACTGGACAATACTCTGCAGGTAAAGTTCTTGTTCTAATTCCAAGGGACTGGTCTGTATCATTTTCTTCAATTCAGACTCGTCGTTCTTCTACACTTGCTCGCAAGGTGACAGTGAACGCCTATGCTCTCGTATGGATTGGCTAATACTACCCCAGACTTTCGTCTCCATGTTTTTGACACAACAGCTCCCCCAATGCCGTATGCTGAGAGCGGAGGTGGTCGGTTTCGTTCGGATACAAGTTTACAGACCACCATGAAGGTTATGAAAACAATTCAAGGCCACCCAGGAAGGTGGACTATTACTGACGCTAATCTCTCCCCTGATAATGAAAGGTCAATTTCCTACATATCCAGATTTCCCCGCCTAACGCCAGTTCATTAGAATCATCTACTCATCCATCGTAGGCACCTGATATATATGTCTCGTCCTTATGTCCTGATTACCCGCCTAGACGCCTACGGCATATATGACAAGTACTCAGGATAGCTCGACTGCACAAATACCTATTCCTTTTGCTGATCCTCCTAGCCGCTCTTCAGATGTCTGGGGCTATGGCGAGAGCTTTGGTATATGGAGTTGTCGTTTTTCAGCTGATGGGAACGAAGTGATTGCAGGCGGAAGTGGGCAGATTTTTGGTGAGTGTAGTTCAGCCATCTCCTGAAATTATCCTTGTGAACTGCTGCAGTATATGACTTGCTCGCACACAGGAGGACTGTCAAAATCTCGGCGCACAGTCACGATGTGAACAGTTGTTGTTGGGCGGATACTGGATCGGGGAATGTGCTTGTCAGTGCTTCTGACGACACGTTTATCAAAGTCTGGTGGGTTATGTCCAACTATGGCTTGCTCGATTATGAGTACGAGTCTCTTCCTTCGACACGTCTAGGGACCGTCGGTCACTCGGAGCCTCTCAAAAGCCTTCCGGTGTCCTCATGGGGCACACTGAAGGCGTCACATACGTCTCTGCCAAGGGCGATGGCCGTTACATAATATCCAATGGAAAGGATCAGGCTTTGCGTTTATGGGATTTGCGTAAAATGCGAAGCAGTCAAGACTTTGAGCGTGTGCGAAGCAGTAATTATGGTGTGCACGGTTTCGATTATCGGTTCGTGTTGACGAGAATCTGGACGCATTTTCTTCGCTCACCGTCTGCCGCAGGTATCCGCAATATCCAAAGCCCAAGTATGACGCACACCCGAGAGACTGTAGCGTCATGACCTACAGGGGCCATTCTGTTTTGCGCACACTCATCAGATGCCATTTCAGCCCTATGGAAACTACAGGGGCTCAGTATCTTTATTCAGGATCAGCAGACGGCAAAATTCACGTACGAGCCCTTGTTCTTGTGCACAAGTCTCATACAAACCTTCTCTGCAGATTTGGTCGCTTGACGGCAGAGTGGTTCAGGTCCTGGATCGTTCAAAAATACTCCCCGTGGCATCCGACTCTTCTGGACCTGAACCCGAACCTGCCGTCACGAGAGGTCTACGTTCTAGTGTGTGCGTGCGAGATGTCAGTTGGCATTCTCAGGTATTTATTTCCACCATATTATGGTTATTTTGGTTCCGTATGAGCTGAATTTGTGATCTCTATAGGAACCCGTCCTGATGAGTGCGGGATGGGAAAGTGGCCGGGGAGGGAGCATTATTGCCAAACATCACTGGAAAGGCCTTTCCAAAATGCATGGACACCTGGAGGACTGGGTGGAGAAACATCGTAACGAGCAGGAGGAATCATCCGCTCGGCAACGGTCTACTAGTAGTACTAGAGTGCGACATACGCATTTGCCTGGGGCATTCGATGACGAAGAAGAGGAAGAGTAGTGATGAGCTGTTTCCCACCGAGCATGCAATGTAACTATAAGGCAGCACATATGTATTTTGCATCGACATAGGCCTACGTGGTTTACCTTGAGCGCCATTGATCGCGTGCTTGCTTGGTCTCTCTTCTTGCAATCATCGGAAATGGCGAGTGATATGCAGACGCACGGTTTCCCTCCAGGATATTTCATCGTGCGCTCCGTTGCCACGAACCGTGCGCTTGATGTACATGGAGATGATATTGAAGATGGGACCGAGATCATTCTGTGGTCAGAGAAAGAGACATCGCTTGTTGAAAGTGTGTATTATCTGCCTTCGTATCTCTATATCTTACATTATCCCCTCATCCAGCCCGTCGAGACCCGGATGCTAACAACCAAGTCTGTATTTCCTCCGGGTGTAGGCGCCATGCCAAGCTGACTTTGTGGTTTCGAAGGTATTCTTTATCGACCCATCGGGAGCTTTATGCTCTAGATCTTCTGGACATGCCATAGATATCGAAGGTAGATACAAAATAGCCTTTCATATCCAAGCGGGTCTCGCTAACCAATGTTCCCCTTCCAGAGGGCAAGCTGGTGCTCCGACATAGACGTCCGATGTCCCACCCATTCCCAAATGCCTACGCCCATCCACTTCCAACGTTCTCATACTCATCCGAGACGGGAGAAATAGCTGTTGGCTTCACATGCGACCCAGCATACCCTCCCCCAGATAAGCGTTCAGACGCATGGAAAAGCAAATCCTACGTCCTGGCCTCGGTTCCGATGCGCAAACCGAAAACAATTATAGATGATGCGACGGCCTTCTTCTCTTCTGCCTTTACGACAACGGAGTCTTTCTTCTCTGGCCGGCGTGCCGTGCCTCAGGCCACACCAGAGGAAGTTTTCGATGGCGTGATTGATTTGGGAGAAGACGATGTGGTCGAGGAAGAGCGTGGCGAAGAGGCGGAGAACGATGATTCACTTGAACCTGCAAGACAGGTGCGGATGATTACTCTGGTTGAACGAACGGGAAGCGACAAGCACCTGAATGCGAAAGCTCTGAACCGGCGGCGCTGGCAGATCTTATCTCTTCGGAGAGTTGATGCGAGGACAGGGAAATGATGATGGTAGTCATAAATTCGGGCGGTACTTCGGACTGACTGTGTACATTAGGTTCTTCTTGTCTTGTATTCTGGAATGTTAACCATTTGATCCAGCTATGCGACGGGAGTCCCGCAGTGTTCCGATCTCTCACAGCTGCCATCACCACGATGGAACTCGGTTTCGCTGCTGCGATTGCAATATTCACAAGTCTATTCGCATCCGCCCTGGATATCTCTGTCGGGGGGAAGGAGCCTACTTGGCTGGAAAAATACGGGCTACAGGCACATCTGCCGTTTTCTGGGCCTCTCAGTTTCTCGCATCTTCCATATACTTTATGCTTGGAACAAGAGGAAGCTCTATTTGACATCGCGATCCTAGGGATCCCTTTCGATACATCCGTGACATACAGACCTGGGTCAGTTCTGTGCCGCTCAAGCATCTGTAAATGTAAATGTCATCGGAGCTTATCGCGGGTTCAAGGGCACGGTTTGGACCGTATGCCATCCGTTCGGGAAGTCGACGACAAAACGAAAATGCAGGCTACACCCTCTCCTGGGGACTAAGCCCTTACCGCCAAGGAATCAAGGTGTCGGACTGTGGAGACGTAAGTTATCCTTGTGTGTGTCATTGACCAGAAATGAGCAGAAAATGACATCTTTGTCTCCTCAGGTTCCAGTCAGCCCCTTTGATAATGCACTTGCTCTCGACCAAATAGAAGTGGCATATTCTACCCTACTGACCAGGCCTGTCTTTTCTGCAAAATCCAGATGGACGGATGTAACGAGGGCATTGGCTAAGGATGGTACAGAACACCCGCGGATAATAAGGTTCGATTCTCGCATATACGACATTTGGTTCATGGTCGCTAACGTAGAACAGTCTTGGAGGGGACCATACGATTGTGCGGATTTTCAAATGAGTAAAATGGCAAATTCATGGCCTGTTGCTTAGGTGTTACCCGTTCTTCGTTCACTACACCGCGTCTACGGTCCCATTTCGGTTATCCACTTTGACGCACATCTGGTATGCTCTTCCCGGCCCGTCCGAAGAAATTCTTTTCATAAAGTTGTCTAGGATACGTGGTCGCCCTCGGGGCGCTACGTTGGTCAAACGACTGAACAATCCCGAGTAACTCACGGAACGTTCTTCCACCTGGCTCATGAAGAAGGCCTCATCTCGAATCACAGCATCCACGCGGGAATCCGCTGTAAACTTTTGGAGAGTACACCTTTGAGAAAAGTCTCCTTGTATGTGGAGCCCTTATTGTTCCCCAGGGCGTTTCGGATTTGGAAAACGACCAACAAGTTGGGTTCGAGCTCATCACAGCCGACGACATCGACGATCTCGGAGCCCCACAAATTATTCGTCGCATCAGGGATCGTGTTGGACGGAACCCCGTGTACTTAAGGCATGTTTCTCGTTGATATCTCCAACGAAGTGTAAACAATAAACGAATTCGTTTCGTACAGTCTGGATATCGATATCATAGGTCCGAAAGTTTGAAAGGTCTTCCTCTCATGGACCGGCTGACCTTCATCTAGATCCAGGGCTTGCGCCAGGCAGTATTCGGTTTCGTTTAATCCTCCTCACACAGTGCTTTGACCCTCGCATTTTGCAGCTGGAACACCCGAACCTGGGGGATGGACGACTAGGGAGCTTAAGCGTGTCATCCGGGGACTCGCTGGATTGAACTTTGTGTTTGTCCCAGTCCATCATGAACAACATGTCATCAAATAATCGCATGTCCTTTTAGTGGCGCTGACATCGTCGAGGTTGCTCCAGCGTATGATCATGGTGAATCAGAGATAGTTCATTTTGTAGACCGGTCTCGCTCATAATCCATCTATTTAGCGGACATAACGGGGACGGCCGCCGCAGACCTCGTCCACGATTTCTTGTCGTTGTTTCTTGCGGAAGGACCGGGAATGGCTGCATCCACCAAAGAAATTCCACTCAGAGACGAGTTGTGAATGTTTTGGCATGCGCCGTTCAAATGTGCTTTGGATAGCAAAGTGGACATGCATGAATTCGCCGTGTTTCCATTAAAAGCTAGGCTCGAAACCAGTTCCATTAGGATGCTAGAGACGAAAAAACGGG
>Ga0307516_10001231_pt1 | contig 35640 bp, 31 predicted proteins | sample 19_EM_MG_FD_203310 | JGI IMG/M metagenome (GOLD analysis project Ga0307516, IMG submission 203310) | Populus trichocarpa ectomycorrhiza microbial communities from riparian zone in the Pacific Northwest, United States - 19_EM | ecosystem: Host-associated > Plants > Roots > Unclassified | place...
CTCGAAAAAAAGGCGCCTTTTGAGATATAGTGCCGATGGCAGCTCGCTGAGTGTGCGAATTCCATTGAGTGTGCGAATTCCATTGAGTGTGCAAGTCCCATGGAGTCATTAAGCTGTACGCCGAAATTGCTCTAGCCTTCTCATGGTGCTGCCGTCTGCCATAACCCTCGTAAGCCGCATTATTTACGAGATCTTGATGTGGTGGATAGCAGATTGGCCGAAATGAGTTTCCCAGCCGGGCTTTACAATCGTTTATGAGTAAATACAGCGGTGTCGAGGGATATGGCAGTAAGGTAAGAAGAGCACCATCCTTGCCATGCGATTAGATTTAGTTGGGGAAGGGTACACCTACGCCGCATTGCCGCTGATATACCGCACGAGGGTCCTCTTGGCGATGGGGAGCAAGGTCTCTTCTACAGGGAATTTTAATTCCGTCTCGATGGAGAAAACGGCTGGATTCGGCAGGTCCGTCTTTATCCGGATCAGTTCGGATTTGATATTTTCGTAGGTGTTGGTCAGGCTCCTTCTCCAGGTATTGATGTATTCCGTGCGGATACTGCGATATTTTTCATCATGTTTCTCAAAGAAACTGAGCCGGTATTGATAGACCCTCGTATCATTATAATTGCCTTCGCTGAGAAAGAAATATCCTTCCTTGTTATCCAGCGGGACCAGGCCGACGGGAAAGATGATCAGCTTGTCTTCCACAAATTCATAGATCTCCGTTCCATCGCTGATGGCGTTCTTCATTTTTTGAGTAGCGAAATTGATGATATCCTCCAGTTCTTTCATGAGGCCATCGTCTTCGATCAGTTGCTCGTATAAGACCTGTAATTTTTCTATCTGGATACCTGTCAGCCGCTTGGGGAATTGTTCCTGGAGGTATTTCTTATTCTCCCGGAAGGCGACGAGATTGGTGTAATGAAAGATCATGTCCGCCAACTGCGGATAGAGCTTGTTCTCGTTGAATTGTTGGTGGATCTCCTGCAGATAAGCCAGCAGGGTATATTTTTTCAGTTCGAAATCTATATAGCCATCGGCAAACCAGGTATCGGATAATGTCTTCATACGAGTGTTGTTTAGGTGGTGGACTCCTTATCTAATGAATATACGAAAAAACAGGCAGAACTAGTATGTCCTTTCGATCTTTTTTAACAAAATCCTGCCCGTTTACCCTTATTTATTGCCCAGGATATAGGTGGAATAACCTACCTGTACCTGTGCAAAATTATTGCTGGCATTGTCCCAGGCGGTATTTAAACGCACCCTTCCGAAGAGTTTGCTATTGGGATTGACCTGTATGGTCATCAGCATTTCCAGGATATTCAACCAGGCTCCTTTTTTCAGGATCGCCAGGGTATTGTCGTTCTTATCGAGGTACATTAACTGCACCTGTTGATTGAGAGGTTTTATATAAAAGAGCTGCTCGGAGACCGCTAAATTAAACCGTTCTTCCGGCAGGAAGGTAACGATCACCTGTGGATAGAACTGAAAGGTGTTCACCGTATATTCATTAACAAGGCCGGTCCGGGTGATCGTTCCCTGATCGATCTTTGAAACGGAGTCCTGTACCGGGGTCATACCCAGCCGTGCGCCCATATTAAAATACAGGTTGTATTTCAGATCATGGTTGCTCAGGTAGCCGATGTTCACGTCGAGTCCGGCCGAAAAGCTTTGGTATTGATACAGGTCCAGGGGGCTGAGATAGCGATGAAGTCCACGATTGAACCGGGATGTATCATTCGGTCCGGGATGCAGCCGGATGGAATCCAGGTCGCCTAAGATCAGCCGTTTGTTGTGTTGTTCCAGCTTAGAGACGGACACGGAAGGAGAGATATACTGGAAGCCACCAAAACTTTTGAAAAGCCAGTAGATCCATTTTGGGGCCAGGTGTTGCGATGAATTGGCATTGATGCGCTTGCTCACTTCCGCCTGGACGAGGCCATTGGGCTTGTTTTCGTTCAGCCCGATGAAATCGGTAAAGATATGCGCCTCGAATAATTTACTGGTCTCTTCCTTATGAAGGATCTTGCTTTCACCCCCGTTAAGATCGATAATATCATTTTTAGGACTATAATCCCGTCGGTCGACCCCATAATAATAATCATAGGTGATCAGGTCGCTGAGGTATAGGTAGAAGGTCGAGTCTACCCGGACCAATTTAAAACGGCTGGTATCTTGTGCAAGTCTGTCCGCTATCTCGTGCCTGCCTACCCTTCGAAAGTAGATCGGGGAATCCGTATCGAATAATGCCCTTGAACTATATCGCTTAAAATTAGCCACCGAGGAAATACCAATGGGATAGGGAATGGAAAAATAATGCGTCCCATCCGGCATTTGGATATAGGCCTTTATATTTTCGATAAAACCATTGTTGATCTCGGCCTGTACTTTTTCAATTTTATATTTCTTAAAGGGGAAATTGAGCTTATGCAAGGAAGAATCCGCCAGATACCGCATCGTACCATGGATCAGGATGGAGTCTTTAATTTTGAACAGGCCGGCTACGGGGGTAGCGGAATCCTGGGTAAGGGCGGTCCTGAAATTAAGATAGAGCTTTCGGCCGTAGGCAAGAAGGAAATTGTCTTTTTCATCCTGTGTACAGGAGGTGGAATCGGGAGCTCCCACGAAGTTCAGGAAGAAGAATTTAAAGCTTTTGGCAAACTGGTCCATATCTGTGGTCGTAAGACTGTCCAGTTTCTTCTTGCTGCCATCCGACCCGTCGGTAAAGCTCAGCTTGATCTTATTGCCTTCCAATTGTTCGCAAACCACGGTATAGGGTTTGTTGCAGGCGTTAAAAGTTTCCGTGTGGGTCTGAGCATAGGTAGCCAGGGTGCATGCGGCTGAAATAAGTAGCAAGATGATCTTTTTCATTTGAAAAGGTTTATAGTTAGGAGGATAGAAGTGAGAGGACCGGTCAGCAATTGCAGGGAAGGCCAGTGGGCTCCCACTGGCAATCTCCGCCGAAGCAGATCAGTATTTCGAGAAGCCCGTTCACACAGCGGCGGCCTTCTCCGCAGCCCGAGTCGGCTGCTATCGGATGAGGGGCCAGAGACGATCCGGCGGCGGCTTTTTTGGCACCGACAGCCTTTGAGGCGATGGGTTTGTTGATAGTTTTGGCGAACAGCTGGCCATCTACTTTATAAGTAATGGAGACCAGTTCGATCTTTCCAGGAGAAGGTTTAGATTTAGCCATGGTACTCTTTTTGTGCCTACTCTGAATTCCGTTTTCGGCTACCCGGATATAGGGGAGGATGGATCCAATGGATTTGAATGCCACTATCAGAGTAGATGATCAGAGTGGGTAGGGGGGTACTAATATTCTCTGTCGGGCTTGAAATTCTCCAGTTCTCTTGCTACGGCCGTGAGGAAGGTCGCCCCAAGGCTGCCGTCCACGATCCGGTGATCATAGGAGAGGGAGAGGTACATCATATGACGGATGGCGATGGCATCCCCTTCAGGGCTCTCGATGACGACAGGTCGTTTCTTGATGGCGCCTACCGCCAGGATCGCTACCTGGGGCTGATTGATGATGGGGGTGCCCATGAGACTGCCAAAAGTGCCTACATTGGTCATTGTAAAAGTACCGCCCTGGGTATCTTCCGGCCTCAGTTTGTTCTGGCGGGCATTGTCTGCGAGGGCATTCACCTGTTTGGTCAGTCCTACCAGGTTGAGCTGGTCGGCATTGCGGATCACGGGAACGATCAGGTTGCCACTGGGCAGGGCAGTAGCCATGCCGATATGGATATCTTTCTTAATAATGATCTTATCTCCGTCGAGAGAGCTATTGATCAACGGGTATTTTTTGATGCAATGAACGATCGCCTCGATGAATAGCGGCGTAAACGTGATCCTGGCGCCTTCTCTTTTTTCAAAATCCTTCTTTACCTTATCTCTCCAATGGACCAGGTTCGTAACATCGGCTTCGGTGAAGCTGGTGACATGCGGGCTCGTATGCTTGCTACGGACCATGTGATCGGCGATCAGGCGGCGCATCCTGTCCATTTCCACGATCTCGACATTGCCGCTATAGACGGTAGGGGAAACAGGAGCGGAGGTAGAGGCGGCCGCGGCGGGCTGGCTGCGCACCACGGGGATCTCGGATCTTCCGGGCTGGGCGAAAGGCGGATTCTCTACCCTTCTGCCACCTTGCTTCCTTTCCGTTACGTATTGGAGGATATCTTTTTTCGTTACCCTGCCTTCATTGCCGGTGCCGGGTATCCCCTCCAGTTCGCCGAGAGGTACGCCTTCACTGGCAGCAATATTCAGCACCAGGGGGGAGTAGAACCGGTTGGCGGCGGGGGTATTATTATTATTGGCACGGGTAGCCGGGGCCGACTGTGCTTCATAGGTGGTGTGCATTTCGTAGCCGGGAGCAGGCTGGTGGTTCATCGGCTGACTGGCGAGCCCGGGCCTGGAAACGACCTCTTCCCGGGTAGCTCCGACCGAACCTGCCGTACGGATCCGGGCGATCACGGCGCCGATAGGGACGACATCATTTACCTGGTATAAGATCTCTTCCAACACACCCTCTGAAATGGAAGGGACTTCGGAATCCACCTTATCGGTAGCGATCTCCAGTACGGTCTCATCTTGCTTCACGGCATCGCCGGGATGTTTAAGCCACTTCAGGATCGTGGCTTCCATAATACTTTCCCCCATTTTTGGCATTACCAGGTCAACAAGAGACATAAAGATGTTAGTTTATATATAAGCTGTTATTGCGCCAAAGGTAATTATTTATCCCAAATCCCTGCCACCCAATAAATCAACTCTCCGACAGGATAAATTTTCTCAACAGATTCAATGCATTCGTTGCAGTTAATTCAATGTTCCGCTGCCTGTCGAAACGGAAAAAGAATTTTTGCGTGATGATCTTTTGATGATTTCCAACGGCCACCCACACGGTACCAACGGGTTTGTTCTCGCTGCCTCCCCCCGGCCCCATAATGCCGGAGACCGCGATCGTATAGTCGGTATTCAATAGGGGAAGGGCGCCTTTTGCCATTTCCTGCACCGTCTCTTCGCTGACGGCCCCTGCCCGGGCGAGCGTGTCCGCATTCACCTTCAGGAGCTTTTTCTTGACCTCGTTGTCATAACTAACGACACTACCCTTAAAATAATTGCTGGAACCTGCAATAGAAGTGATCAGATGGGCAATATAACCGCCCGTGCAACTCTCGGCAGTGGACAGGGTGCGGCCCTTTTCTTTGAGCATTCTTCCCAGGGCTTCCTGCAGGGAGAGGTCTTTATCGATGACCATCCATTCGGTTACGAGGGCTTTCAGAAGGTCGAACTGACCGTCCAGTTCTTTATCGAGGGCGTCTTTCTCCGGTCCGGAAGCTGTCAGTCTCAGCCGCACCATCCCATAATTGGGCAGGTAGGCCAGCTTGATATGCGGAGGGAGGGCTTCTTCGAAGGATTTGATATGATCGGCCAGGAAGGACTCCCCGATGCCGGCTGTCAGCAGGGTCCTATGGTGGATGGCGGGCAGGCTGAAGTGTTCTTGCAGGGAAGGTAATACGGCATCGCTCATCATGCCTTTCATCTCGTTAGGAACCCCCGGCATGGAAATGAAGATGCGGCCTTCTTTTTCGAACCACATCCCCGGGGCGGTCCCCCTTTTATTTGGGATGACAGTACAGGTATCCGGGACTTCGGCCTGCCGGAGATTGCGTTCGATCATGGGGCGTTGCAGCCTTTCGAAGATCTTCTTTATATTGGCAAGGGCGCCTTCATCGACGATCATTTTGGCGCCGAAGTATTCGCAGAGCAGCGCCTTGGTAATATCGTCCGCCGTCGGTCCCAGGCCGCCGGTGATGAGGATGATCTGCGATCGCCGGCTTTCCTGGTCGAGGGCATTCCAGATATCGGCCCAAACATCTCCCACGGCTACGCGATGCTGCACCCAAACGCCGATCTTATTCAATTCCTGCGCCATCCAGGCGCTATTGGTGTCCACTACCTGTCCGATCAGGAGCTCATCCCCAATGGTGATGATGCTGGCAACGGTCTTATTCATGGAACAAAGGTAAAGGTCGGCAGCGAATAATGACGTCCGGGCAGTTCGTGATATTGGGCGGGGCGGCGGCCTGTCAGAAAAAAGGAGCTAATTTTTCAGCCAGCTCAGTTGGCGGGCCGGTCCTTTCCATCGTAGCAGCCCGGAGAAAATAGAGGAGAACTTTTCCGGTGGTAAGCAGCTTCCCTTGCGCATTGTACACTTCCTGATGGAACTCGACCCGGTGATCCACGGGCAAATTCCGGACGGAGGTCTTCACGGTGAGCAGATCGTCATATCGGGCCGGGCGCAGGTATTTGGCGGTAAATTCCACCACGGGCATAATGACGCCCGAGGCTTCCATTTCCTTATAGGACAATCCGAGGTCGCGGATGGCCTCCACCCGCCCGACTTCAAAGTATTGAGCATAATTGCCGTAATACACGACATTCATTTGGTCCGTTTCCGCGTATCTCACCCGGATCTTCGTTTCTGCGGTGTACATAGCAACGTTTTATTTGCCCATCATCCCATCCACGCTGATCCTGCCGGGACCTACCAATAAAATGGAAAAAAAGACCGTCAGGTAAAGCAGGGCGGGTTCGTGTAAAGAAAGGGATTGACCTCTGTGAAAAAGGAAGACCGCTACCGCCATGCTGATAACGAGCACGAGGGCGGCAAAACGCGTGAACAATCCCAATACCAGCAGGAGGGTGCAAAACACCTCTGCGAAAAGCACCAGGATCAGGGAGATCTTATGACCGATATGAAAAGGATCGAAAAAGACGGATGCCTGGGTGTTGAAATGGGTCAGTTTTGGGAGGCCATGGTTGATACAGACCAGGAGCCCAAAGACCAGTCTCAGCAGGAAGGCCGCAAGGTTAAAGCTGTTCTCGGAATAGGCGGTAGAAAAGAATTTCTTCATGTAGATTGGAATTAGGGTGCCAAGATAAATATTTAAGAGTATTTAAAAAATTAACGTTCCTGTTAACAGATTCGGGCGATGGAGGAGTGAAACCGTTCAATTGTTAAAAAATATTAACATGACCTCCTTCGTTTGCCATAAAGGTTTTGCGGTTAAAAGCCGGTGGAAGAGGGAGAGGGGCATCCGGGTGGACTTATCCACACTTGTTTGGAACGATGTTTGGTAAAAGGTAAAATAATCGGAAACTTTAGCCCGTAAAACACCAGGACGAACATAAGAAAATCAAACCATTTTCAAGTGAAGTACATTGTATTGTTTTTTTTCGTCATTCTTCTAAGTTCTTCGTTAGCTGCCCAGCAAACTAAATACCTCGATGACCCCCAGGCAAATTTCAAACAGGCCAGGGAGTTCTTCCAAAATGAATACTACAGCCTGGCTTATCCCATCTTCAAGGAATTGCAGGCAGGGATGCGGGAGACGGATCGGAGTAATAATGCCGTGGTATACCAGGAGGTCAAATACTATTACCTCGTATGCGGCCTGGAGCAAAATGATAAAGGAGCTGCGGATGGCGCCCGGGAATTCATTGACCTGGAGAACAATACCGCCCGTGTCGAGATGATGAACTTCCACCTCGCGGAGTACTATTTCCGGCAAAAGGACTACACCAATGCCGTCCATCTCTATGAAGGAGCGGGTATCGACAACCTGAGCAATAAAGAGATCGCGGACCTGAAATTCCACCAGGGGTACTGTTATTTTACCCGGCAACAGTTCGATAAGGCCCTTCCTTTATTCAATGCTATCCGGCAACTGCCCAAGGACCCGAATTATATCGACGCTAATTATTACTATGGGTTTATCAGCTTTTATCAAAAAAAATACGGCGAGGCCCTGGCTGCTTTTAAAATAGTGGAAGATCATCCCCGCTATGAAAAAGTGGTGCCTTATTATGTCGCCAATATCTACCTTGTCCAGGGGCAGAAAGACAAGGCGATCGATTATGCCGAAGCGAGACTGAAAAAAGGCAACCAGTACTATGACCAGGAACTCCGGCAACTGGTAGGACATGGATATTATGAAAAGCAGGATTTTGTAAAGGCGCTGCCCTACCTGGAACAATACGTCGCCCAATCCAAAAAGGTCAACCGGGAAGATCTGTATGAGCTGTCCTATTGTTATTATCAGACCCAGAACTGGAATAAGGCGATTGCAGGATTTAAGCAATTGGGTGGTAAAGAGGATTCCATGGCACAGAATTCCATGTACCTGCTGGGGGATGCCTACCTGCGTACGGGGCAAAAGGCCAACGCAAGGAATGCATTTTTGTTCTGCTCTTCCAATAGCAGCAATCCCACGCAAAAGGAGATCTCTAAATTCAACTACGCCAAGCTCTCTTATGAGTTGGGTTACCAGGATGTAGCCCTGGCCGAATTGCAGGATTTCCTGCAACGCTATCCCAAGTCCACCTATAATAAGGAAGGAAAGGAGTTGACGGTAAGCGTGCTGGCCGGTACGAATAATTATAAGGATGCACTGGTGCTGATGGATAGCCTGGACCACCCTTCGGAGAATGCCCGGCGTCTTTATCCCCGCATCCTCTATGGGCGTGCTACGGAAATGGCCAATGACGGTCTTTTACTGGGCGCCAACGAGTTGCTGGATAAGGCGCTGAAAGACCCCTATAACGCCAGCGTATTACCCTATATCAATTTCTGGAAAGGGGAGATCTCCTACCGGCTCAACAAGATCGACGATGCGATCCATTATTATCTTGAGTACCTGAAGACGGGTAATACCAATGGAGAGGTCAACCCCGTGAATGCCAAATACAATCTCGGTTACTGCTTCCTGAAAAAAGAGAACTATCACCAGGCCCAGGGATTTTTCGAGCAGGTCGTACGTACGCCAACGATCGGCAGCTCCTCCATGGAACAGGATGCTTATATCCGGAATGCGGATTGCTATTATATGAACCGTGATTTCAAGACGGCTTTGAATATGTATAATAAGGTGCTGGACCTTTCCTGGCCGGCGGGGGATTATGCCAGTTTTCAAAAGGCGATGATCGCGGGCGTGAACAATGGCAAGGAAAAGATCGCCCTGCTGAATTCCATCAGCCGCAAATACCCGGGTTCGAGCCTGAACCCCGATGCCAGTATGGAGATCGCCGGTACTTACCTCGGGGGAGAGCAGTACCGGGAAGCCTTACCTTACCTGAAGAATGTTCTTCGCAGCCCCGGTGCGGACGTGCTGAAGCCAAAGGCTTACCTGCAATCGGGTATCGCCTGGTATAACCTGAACAATAATAAAGAGGCGTTGAACCAATATGATTCCCTGCTTAAGATCTTCCCTAACTCACCTGAGGCGCAGGACGCTTTGGAGAATGCGAAATCGATCTATGTGGAAGAGGGCCGGAGCAGCGAATATGTCAATTTCGCAAAATCCATGGGAGTATCGGTGAGCGCCAGCCAGGAAGATCAACTGGCTTATGAAGAGGCGGAAGTGCAGTTCAATAATGGGAGCTTCCCCGCTGCCAGCCAGAAATTCGAAGCCTATCTTGCTAAATTCCCTGAGGGTAAATATTCCCTGGAGGCCAATTATTATAAGAGCGAGATCTATTTCTCCCAGAAGGACTGGGCGAAGGCAGCCGGTGGGTATGAGACGGTGGCAGACAGGGCGCCGAATAAATTTGGTGAAAAATCCCTGCTGCAGGCGGCCCGCCTGAACTTCTTCGAATTGAAGAATTATACCAAGGCGGAAAAGTATTTCACCAGGCTGAAAGATTTTGCCGGGTCCCAGGAAAACAAAATGGAAGCGATGCGGGGATTGTTGCGCAGCCAGTATCAATTGGAGAAATGGCCGGAAGCGGTAACCAATGCAAAAGATCTCCTTACACAGAAAGGGATGAGCACCGATGATAAAGTCCTTGCAAATATGGCTATCGCCAAATCCTTCCAGACAGGAGGGGGTTGCGATGCGGCCCTGCAATATTTCCGGACGGCGGCTTCGCTGAGTAAATCGGCTTATGGAGCAGAAGCGCGTTACAATATCGCCGATTGCCTGTTCAAACAGAATCAATTGAAGGATGCGGAAAAAGCCTCTTTCGAAGTGATCAATAAATCCGGCTCTTACGAACTATGGGTAACGAAGGCTTATCTTTTATTGGGTGACGTTTATTTTGCGGAGAAAGACCTTTTCAATGCCAAAGCGACCTATCAGAGTATTGTAGAGAATGCCAAGGCGGAGGACCTGCGCCAGGAGGCCCGGCGGAAACTGGATAAGGTGACGGAGGAAGAGAAGAAGGGCTCCGCGCCTAAAGGGGAGTAGAGAGTGATTTTGAGATTTTGAGATTTAGTGATTTTGGGATTTATAACGGATAATATAATAACGATCGATGGATATCAGGAAATTTTTCATTGTTGGATTTTGCGTACTGGGTTGCGGTCTTGCAACCTACGCACAGGATACGACCAAACGCAGGACGATCGAGATCACGTCTTCGTTCAAGCCTGTTCTGCGCGAGGCGGTGAAGATCAATTTTAATGCAGCACCCCCCGTTGCAGACACATCCAGGCCCCGGCTGAATTATACTATTCCCGCGCAGTATTTATTCCTGACCTATCAGCCTTCGGAAATGAAGCCGGTAGCCTTGCAGGCGGATACGCTGGCTCCCTGGGAGAACTATAATTATATCAAGGTAGGGGTAGGCAATATCCATATCCCTTTTATCCGGACAGGCTTTAGTTTCGGGGATGGCAAGACCAGCTTCTTCAATATTTTTGCCAACCAGTCCACTTCCAAAGGAAGCCTTCCTTTTCAAAAGAACAGTCTTACGGACGTGAAGCTGATGGGTACCGTGAAGACGCCTAAGAACCTGGAATGGAATGGAAGCCTTGGGTTCAAGAACGATGTTTATTACCAGTATGGCTATCGTCCCGATACCCTTAAGTACAGCAGTGCGGACCTCAGAAGGGGTTTTCAAACTTATGAAGGCAAACTTAGCTTCCACAACCTGGAGCCTACCGAATTCGGATTGACCTATCGCCCGAATATCCGGGTATCGGTATTCACGGACAATCATGTTCCAAAGGCGACGGAAACCAATACGGTGCTGAACCTGCCCCTTGAAAAAGCGATCAGCAAGACCCTTGCCTTCGATCTTGGCTTTACGGCCGACCTCACCAATTACAATGCATCCAATGCCAAGGCGGTGCAGAATAATATCTTCTTTGTGACCCCGGCCTTCCTGATAAAGACGGAGAATTTTTTCGTGCAGGCATCCGTCATCCCCTCATGGGACAATAAAGCGTTCACTTTACTCCCCAATTTCATAGCGAATATTTCTACTTCCGACCAACGATTTGGCATCCAGCTGGGTTGGATCGGCTACTACGACAAAGGATCTTACCAGCGTTTTGAATCCATCAATCCCTGGCTGGGCAAGCCGGATCTGCTGCTGAATACGAGGATGCAGGAGCGGTATGCCGGATTCAGGGGTTCGCTGGACAACCACTTCAGTTATTCCGCCAAGATCGGCTTCCTGGAATATAAGAATATGCCCCTGTTCGTCAATGATACCATCAATGGCGGCAAGCAATTCCTTATTCGTTATGCGAGTTCCATGGAAGCCCTCCAGGTCCATGGCGAGGTCAGCTATGTCCTGGGTGAGCAGTTCAGCGCCACGGCCAGCTTTAATTTCAACCAGTATAGTAAATTAAAGACCGAGCCCAAGGCCTGGGGACTGCTGCCGCTGGAATTCAATACGACCTTAAAATGGCAGGCTTTTAAGGACTTTTGGGCTAAGGCCGACCTGTTTGCCTTTGACGGCGCCCAATACCGGGTTAAGAACGGGGACTCTTTTAAAGGGGACGGTGCTTTCGATCTGAATGCGGGTGTGGAATACCGGATCACCCGGCAGTTAAACCTTTGGTTTCAAATGAATAACATTTTCAACAAGAAATATGAGCGTTGGCATCAATACCAGGTCTACGGGTTTAATGTCCTCGGCGGGATCGTATTTTCGTTCGGGCAGAAATAATGTCGGCCAAAAATGATAGATTCGCAGCCAATTAAACGAGGGACCATGTTCCAGGTATTAAATGCATATCTCTTTCTGCACCGGAGTATCAGCATCCCGGGTCTGGGCACCATTTATTTGGAGACCCTGCCTGCCAGCGCGGATGTCGCCGACCGCACGATCTTACCCCCCTTATACCAGTTCCGCTTTGACAAATACTTTGACGCCCCGGACCGGGAATTTTTCTCTTTCCTGGCGACCCAGCGGAATAGTTTGGATTTTGAAGCGATCAAATGGTACAATGAATTCTCCACCGATCTCCGGAACAGGATCCGTACGGAGGATGAGGTGCAATGGGATGGGGTGGGGATCCTGAAAAAGGATGAGGCCGGTAATACTATCTTTGAAACCATCGGGGATAAAGGGATCTTTATGGCGCCAACGCCGGCCCTTCGGGTCAACCGCCATAATGCCTCTCACACCTTACTGGTAGGCGACCAGGAAAAAACGAATTTTGAAATGAATGAATGGCTTCATGATGAAGCCACCCATCGAAGGAAAAGATCCTGGTGGATCATCGCCCTGATATTGGCCGTCATCGCCCTTTCCCTTCTTTCCTGGCATTTTTATGCGAATGGATGGTCTTTCGGGAATCAACAGAAATTGTGATCGACCCTTTCAAACGAACTATGCACTCAGAAACCCTGAACCATTATACGGCCTGTCCATCCTGCGGCTCTGCCAACCTGCAATCCGTGTTCAACGTTACGGACTTTACCGTGTCCCGGAAGCAATTCGGGATCCTGGAATGTATGGAATGCACCCTGCGCTTTACCCAGGATACCCCGGATGCAGCTTCTATCGGCGATTATTATCGTTCGGAAGATTATATCTCCCATACCGATACCAGCAAGGGGCTGATCAACCGGCTGTATCACATGGTACGCAGGCAAACCCTCTCGGATAAGCGTCGCCTGATCATGGGCGCTACCCGTCTGCAAGAGGGCAGCCTGCTGGATATCGGTGCGGGCACCGGCGCTTTTGCCGCGTATATGCAGGGGCACAAATGGGAAACGACGGGTCTTGAGCCGGATGAGGCCGCGCGGGAACGTGCTCATGCTCTTTACGGTATCTCCCTGCAACCGGTGGACAACCTGTATTCCCTGCCGCCGGAAAGTTTTGACGCGATCACTTTATGGCATGTGCTGGAGCATGTACATGATCTGCATCCTTACCTGGAGCAATTAAAAAAGTTGCTGAAAAAGGGCGGCCGTCTTTTTATCGCCGTTCCGAATTATACCTCCTATGATGCCAGGAAATATGGCCCTTATTGGGCGGCTTACGATGTTCCCCGCCATCTTTACCATTTTTCACCCGATGCTATGGAGCGTCTGTTGTCGGTGCACGAACTTTCACTGCAAGCCACCCAGCCCATGTGGTATGATAGTTTCTATATCAGTATGCTGAGCGAAAAATACAGGAATGGAAAGGGAAATATAGTGCGGGCCGCTGTGTTGGGGGCAATCTCTAATCTGAAAGCCTTTGTAGATAAGTCGAGGGGGAGTTCGATGATTTATGTGATAGGTAAATAACCCATTGTTGATATTCGGCTTTTCCTGCTGCCATACTCCTCGTCACCGCTGTTTTTTCTCATAAGCGGAGACTAAAGCCCGGCATCAAATCACTTTCCGCCAATGCAATTTCAACAGTGGGAACAGCTCGAAAAAAAGGCGGCTTACGAGGGTATGGCAGGCGGAATACCCTTGAACTATTAGGTGAGTGGCTTTTGAGGTATGGCAGGCGGAATAAGTAGGTGAGGGGCTTACCTGTTAAAGCGGGAACCTGATCTCGTAGATATTCGGCCATAATTTACCGGTGACATAGATCTTTCCCGTAGCGGCATCATAGGCAATGCCATTCATGGTATCGCTTTCGGGATATTTGTTCCTCGCCTCGTTTGCCAGGGAAGTAAGATCCAGCTTGCCGACTACTTTTCCGGAGGAAGGGTCGATCTTGAGGATATAGTTGGTGGTCCATTGATTGGCATAAAGAAAGCCATGGATCAGCTCCAATTCATTGATATTGCTCACCGGGCCATTGTTATCCGTGACACCCAGGATCCTGACCAGTTTGAAGCTGTTCATGGTCTTTACCACCGAGTCCTTATCGTTATATACGATCCTGGTCTCGACTGGCCGGGAACTGGTGGGATCGAGGAAAGTGATATTGCTGGTGCCATCGCTCATGATCAGGTGGGTGCTGTCCGTGGTCATTCCCCAGCCTTCTACGGAGGGGAAAGTGAATTCTTCCAGCTTCCTGAAGGTTTTCGCGTCATAAACGAAGCCCGTCTTCGTCTTATAGGTCAATTGGTAGACTTTTCCGTTCAGGAAGGTGATGCCTTCCCCAAAGAATTTTTTCCTGTCCAGCTCTACTTTTGGTTCGATCTTACCGGTGTGCAGGTCTACCATCCCGAATAAAGAGCGGCGGGCAGCCGGCATGTCCGGTTCGGTACCCGTAGCCTCATACAATTGCCCGTCATGGAAGAGCAGTCCTTCCGTATAGGCATTGGTGTCATGCGGAAAGGTCTGTACGACATTATAATTAATCAAAGGGGGGGTATTGTCAGCCGCGACTGAGTCCGTGCCGGAATCCTTTTGATCGCTCTTGTTATTGCAGGAGGCTAAGAGGGCAAGGATGAGTACGAGGCAGATCGATTTGTGCATAAAAAGGGGATAATGAGAACAAAAATAAGGGGTTAAGCTGCTTTATATCATAAAAATTTCCCTAAAAATTTTGATATCTGCCAAAAAATGTATTGTTTTACAATAGCTTATTTTCTGAATACCATCCCTACACAACCTTTCTGCTAATGTTTTCTTCTGTCGGGTGTTATTCTTCACCAGTTTGTTTGCAATCGTTTTGTTTTGAATTCCGTAGAATATCCTCCCTGATGAGCTTGCCAATCTCCTAGATTAAAGCTATTATAAGACTAAATGTGGTATGTACCTTAATGAAGTACATGGCACAGGAAATGCATATTGTTAGCATCCGGTACCCTAGAAAAGCGCGCCTAAATTAGGTACCATGCGACAACTTATACCTCTGACCCTCTACTTATTGATCAATCTCCCTGCGATGTCCCAAATGGACTGTCGTTCCGTTGAATATAAAAAAGAACTCCTCCGAAACAATCCCGGACTTTCCCTTAAGATACAGGAGATCGAAGGGTTTACAAGAAGCTACCGGGAATCCGCCCGCATAGCGGTCACCGGTGAGACGGGCCAGGCCCATGGTGAAAAGGGAGCTGCTTTTATTGCGATCCCCGTAGTCGTTCATATCGTTTACAACTCAGCGGCAGAGAATATCAGTGATGCACAGGTGCGATCCCAGATCGACGTGCTGAATGCGGATTATGGCAAGCTGAATGCAGATACTGCCGCGATCCCTTCCTACTATAGCTTCCTATCGGCCAATTGCGGATTCCGTTTTATTCTGGCTAATGTGGATACCAATGGCGCTCCCACCAGCGGGATCATACGCAAACACACCAATGTCCAGCATTTCGACCTGGGCGATCATATTAAGTCCTCTTCCCAGGGCGGTGATGATGCCTGGGACCGGGACCAATACCTGAATATATGGGTTGGCAATCTTACCGGGGGTATCCTTGGGTATTCCAGCGTTCCGGGCGGCCCTAAAAACCTGGACGGGGTTGCTATCCTGTATACTGCTTTCGGAACAAAGGGAACGGCCGTTGCTCCTTTCAACCTGGGCAGGACGGCTACGCATGAGATCGGGCATTGGCTGAACCTGATCCATGTATGGGGAGATACGAGTTGCGGGGATGATGACGTGGACGATACTCCTCAACAGCAGACGGCGAGCAGCGGTAGCCCCAGCGGCATCCGGATCACCTGCGGCAATACCCCTTATGGCGATATGTATATGGACTTCATGGATTTTACCGATGATATCGGCATGCATATGTTCACTTACGGGCAAAAAGAGCGGATGCAAAGTTTGTTTGCCGACGGCGGCAGCAGGCACGCCCTCCTTTCTTCCAAAGGGCTGAGTTCAACGGCTATCGTTACAGGCGGGACGCCCAGTACCTTTCCGTTGACAGACAGTGCAAGAGGAGATCTTTCCATCTATCCCAATCCCGCAGCCGGCAGTGTCCTGGTGACGATAAAAGGTGCATCCCGTATCGGATCGTTGCTGGAGATCGTCGACCAGACAGGCAAAAGGATCACGAGTACCCGGGTAAACCAGCTCTCCTTTCCTTTGAATGTGTCCTTCCTTCCCAGGGGACTCTATTTTATCATGGTCAGTGACGGCCGGCAAAAAAGTATGACCAAGCTGGTAAAGATCTAGAAGATCTAAGAGGTGAGGAGGCTTGCCACTTTTTCCCCGATGACCGGCGCCAGCGCCACACCCATCCCGCTCATACGTACGGCACAGAAAACCCTGTCATTAAAAGATTGCAGGATCGGCCCTTTGCCGCTGCCCATTCCCATGATGCCGCTCCAGCGATGATCGATACTATAGGATTTGCCGGGCAGGATCGTCTCCCGCAAGAAGCGTTCGAGCTCTTCCTGGATCGTATCCGTGGTCGTCATTTCATCCGTGCTCTCCGCCGCGAAGGCCTTATTACGCGCCCCTCCCAACAATACGCGATCTCCCAGGTTGCGGAAGTAATAGAACCCTTCTTCATAATGAAAGCTGCCTTTGAAAGAAAGCCCTTCGATGGGCGAAGTGACCAATACCTGCCCTCTTGCGGGCACTACATCCAGTTCAGGCAATAATTGCCGGGCGAAGGCATTTGTGCAGATCAGCAATTGGGCGGCCGAAAGCTGAAACCCTCTGTCAGTCTCCAGGCGTAGACCCCCGTTGACTTTTTCAAAACTTTTAATTTCAATATTATTAAGCACCGTAACGTCCGTGGATTGCACTAATTTCAAAAGGGCCTGGCAGAGTTTGCCGGAATGCAGTTGCCCCTCCGCCCGGGTCTCTATCAGGTGTTGAATGCCGGCAAACCCGAATCCCGATAACTTGTCATCCCGGAGCCGGAAGGTCTTTTGTTCTTTTACGATCTTTTTGAGTTGGCGGTTGATCCGGTCGATATGACTGCGAAGCTCGTTCATATCCAGGCCCTGGCCTTCTGCGATCAGTTCATAGCCTCCATTGTTCTCATAACCGATCTCTTTATGGCCGAAGGTCTTGTTGATCTTTTTCAATCCCCTGTAGCGCATTTCCACCAGGTCCAGCATTTCATCTTCTCCCATCTGTCGTGCATCGGCGATCAGTTCGGTGAGGCTGCCAAAGCAGGCAAAGCCTGCATTTCGGGTACTGGCTCCCGTGGGGATAATGCCGCGATCGACGATCGTAATGGATAGAGACGGGTTCGATTTTTTTAAGTACCAGGCGCTCCATAATCCGACGAGACCACTGCCTGCGATGATGATATCGACGGGGGCAAAAAAACTTTCTTTTTCCCAAACGGATAGTTGAGTCGTTGCCATAATGGTAAATTAATAAATAATTGGGAGGATGACAGGATTAAAAGCCTTGGAAGCAACCATCACTTTCTGACCCGTCCGCAATCCTTTTACTTCTTCCGCCGTAGCGATCACTTTCACGATGGTGTTGGCAGACAGGACGCTTACGATAAATACAATATCCGCCGGGATTATTTCAACGATCTCACCGGTGACTTTGAATTTACCGCTTATATTCTGCTCCAGGAAAATTTCGGAAGGCTTACCTTGCCGCTGCACTTTTCCATTTTCCAGGCAGAGGACCTCATCGGACAGACGGAAGATCTCCGGCAGGTGATGGCTGACGAGGATCGTGGTCAAATGATAGTGCCGATGTGCTTTGAGGATACAATCCTGCAGTTTGAAACGCATTTCATCGTCCAGCGCGGAAAGGGGTTCATCCAGCAGCAGCAGCCCGGGCTTTCTTACAATGGCCCGCGCAAGGGCCACCCGTTGTTGCTGACCACCCGACAATTGCGCCGGCCGGCTTTTTTGCAATTGCCCCAGTTCCATTAATTCTATCAGATCTTCTACCAGGCGCTGATCTTCTCCCTTTTGCAAAGCGAAGACAAGGTTCTCTCTCACCGTGAGATGAGGGAATAAGGCAAAGTCCTGGAATACGAACCCTACGGATCGCCTGCGTGCCGGGAGGTTGACAGAGGTACGCGTATCCAGCCAGGTCTCGCTCTCTACCTCAATAAACCCTTCCTCCGGATCCGTCAGGCCTGCGAGGATGCGTAAGATCGTCGTCTTACCGGCTCCCGAACGTCCATAGATGGTAAGAAGCCTCCCTTTTTCCAATTCGAAGGAAAGATCAAGGGGAAGCCTGCCATCGGAGGTCTGCAGCATTTTTAAAGCCCGGAATTTGATCGGTGTACTGTTCATGGCAGTGGATTAGCCTTACTGAAACGATGATTGATAAGATAGACGGAGAGCAGGAGCAAAAAGGAAAAAGCAAATAACAGGAGGGCATATCGATTGGCGGTCCTGTAATGCATGGCCTGTACTTCATCGTAAATGGCGAGGGAAGCCACCCTGGTGCGCCCCGGTAAATTTCCGCCGATCATCATCACCACGCCAAATTCCCCGATGGTATGGGCGAAGCTCAGGACGATGCCGGTGAGCAGGGAGGGACGTATATTGGGAAGCAGCACTTTTACCAGGGTCGTGAAGCCGGATTTGCCGAGGGTGGAAGATGCTTCCTTTAAGGAAGGCGGAAGTCCTTTTAACCCCGATAAGATAGGATTCACCATGAAAGGCAGGCTGTAGATCAGGGATCCGATCACCAGACCCGGAAAGCTGAAGACAAGGCGGAGATCCAGGGTCTGTTCCAGGAATTTGCCAAGACCCCGGGAAGGGCTGAAGGCAAGCAAAAGGTAAAATCCGAGAACGGAGGGGGGCAGCACCAGGGGGAGGCTGATGATCGCCTCCACCACCACTTTCAAACGAAAGCGGCTATAGGCCAGCCAGGAGGCGAGGGGTATGGATATGACAAGGAGGATCGCCGTGGTGACGAACGATAGTCTCAGGCTCAGCCATAAAGGTTCGAGGTCAATCATAGGCAGCTAAACTTACTTCATTCGTTTTGATCAGGGCTATTATTTTATCGTTCACCTGCAGGTGTAATTGTTCACAGGCATTCCGGGTGATGATAGAATGGATCTCCGTCTCTTTTCCCGTTCCGTCTTCCTGCCATCCCAGGGTAAGCTGGCAAAGGATCTTGCCGATGGTCAATTGCCGTAACCTACATTCCATTTTGTTCTGAACGCTGATCTCGAGGGGAATGGACCTGGAGATGATGACCTCCGTCTCTTTAAAAAGCAATTTGACGGAATGGCCTGTCTGAAGATAAGGATCGGTGGCAGGCGTGTCGAGTACGATCGAACTGAATATTTTTTCGCCCACGCTTACCTTTACCAGGGAAATATTTCCCTCTGTCACGATCTCCGTTATGGTTCCCTGCAAGAAGTTCATACTAAAAAGTTGATCCGGTGAGGCGGATATTGCTGGCCCTAAGGGTCCAATCCGAAATATTTCAGGACGGCCTGCGCTGCTGCCGACCGGATAAAATCAGAAAATTTTTTGGCTCCCTGATTGTTACGGGCATGCACCAGCATCGTATAACCTTGTAACAAGGGCTGGTGTGTATTCTCGGGGATGAGCCAGTATTTACCACCCTGCTGCTGCATAGTGGGTGAGCGCGCCAGGGAAAGGGCAATGATCCCGATATCGGCGGCTCCGCTCGTTACATATTGGGCCGCCTGGGAAATATTTTCACCCATGACGAGCTTGTCCTTTACCTGTTCGTATAATTTATAAGTATGAAGGGTTTCCTCTGCTCTTGCACCGTAAGGAGCGTGGACCGGATTGGCAATGGCGATCTTATGGATGGCGGGATCGAGGAGGGCCTGCATTTTTAAGGCGCCGGGATCGAGTTTTTTGCTCCAGAGGACAAGCTGCCCGCGACCGTATTGCACCGCGGGAGAGATCGTCTTATTTTGTTGCTGCAGTTGTTTAGGATATTCAATATCGGCTGAAAAGAACAGGTCGAAAGGAGCCCCGGCGGAGATCTGCTCGAAGAAATTACCGGAGGAACCATAGCTGGCCCTGACGGTCGTTCCGGGGTTGTCTTTTGCGAATACCGTGATCAGCGAATCCATGGCGAATCTCAGGTCGGCCGCAGCGGCTACCAGTACTTCCTGCTGACCCCTTGCATGCAGGGAGGAGAGCAGGGGAAGGGTTATCCATAATAAGAGGGAGCTGGCGCTGATTCGTTTCATGCATGAAAGGCTTTAATCTTTTGTCGATCTCACCTGGAACGTGGTCACCCCCCAGGTCCAGCGGGCGTGTTTTTTCTCACCGGGAACGACGATCCGGAACGGGCCTTTATCCGCAGGGATCGGTCGGCCATCCTCTTCATCGGCCAGCAGGATCGTCCTGTCCGTAAAGGTAGAGTCCAGTTCGGCAAGGGAAAAAACGACCTGGTAACCATCCTTTGCCTTCACCAGGAGGTATTTATTCATATTCTTTCCGCGCAATTGCCCTCCCATGGTGGCCCCGGCCTGTTGGAGGATATCTGCGATCACGAACCCGGAAAAGGTATGCTCTTTTTCATCATGGTCTTTGGCCCTGAGCTGGGTCCTTTTCATTTTAGCCAGGTCTGCCGCATGGAGGGTAAGAGGTTGACTGACCTCTCCTTCTACCCGGAGGGTAGCCCCCTGGTCGGCGGCCTGTCCCAGGACCCCGGCATTCGAAAAAGTTGTCAACAGGACGGGGAGCAGCAGTTGAGCCAAATGGATTGTCTTCATGATGATGATCGTTGTTTTCGCATTAAAAATAAGACAATAAGTTTAAATGATCGGGTAGAAGGGGCCAGGTAGCCAGTCATGGAATAGTTTTTGCACTGGTGAAAAAAAATCTTTCTTTCTGTGAACCGGACTAATTGCTTTTTGTTACTGTTGCAAAAGACAGGATTTGTTCGAAATTAAGAATTATGGATATAGGCTTATATTTAAGAAGAATTAAATATAATGGGATTGGTTACGGAGATATGCAGACCCTTCGGACGTTGTTGCGCGGTCATGTGTTCAATATACCTTTTGAAGACATGGATATCCACAACGGAACACCCATTGTCTTACAGCTTGAATTGTTATACAGGAAGGTCGTTCTTGATAAAAGGGGCGGCTATTGTTATGAATTGAACCTGTTATTCCACCATCTTCTCAGCAGCTTCGGATTTAAGGTATCTCTGATCTCCGGTCGACTTTTGCATGGCCACGGATATGGCCCTGAATTCGAGCATATGGCATTGCTGGTGGAATTGGACGGACAGAAATGGCTGGTGGATACCGGCTATGGTGATTTCTCGGTGGAGCCTCTCTCGATCCTGCCCGGGGAATGTCAGAGCGATGGAAGGGCGCAATACCTGATCACGGACAACCTGGTGGTCGAAGGGCAGAAATACCTGGGCGTATCGAAATGGAATCCTTCCAAACATGCATTCAAGACCGAATATATTTTTACGCTTACACCAAGAGTCTTACGGGAATTTGCGGGCATGCATCATTTTCATCAAACCTCTCCGGATTCTAATTTTGTCCGCAGTTTTATCTGCAGTCTGCCCACCGCGGATGGTCGCATCAGCGTGATCAATAACAAACTGATCCGCACGGGGAATGGAGCCAAACAGGTGAGGACGATCCCGGATGAGGCTGAAAAACAGGAATTGCTGAAAAAATATTTTAATATCGATCTTAGTTATGTGCCGCCTGCCGTGGAGCCTGTTGGGCGCTACCTAGCCACAACAGTCCGTCGATGATGAACAGGTCCTCCATTTCACTGCTGAAGGTAGAGGACAGCTCCTTGTTCGTTCCATGCTCATAGTCCATATCGTTATGGCCCATATTCATGTAGATCATCTTATAATGAAGATTGGTCCAGGCTACAGGATAGTCGCCGCTATGCCATATTTCATGGGGTTTAGGGCCCGTACCGAGCGGGAAGCTGGCGGGATCTATCGATAAAAGCACCTTGATGTCCGGGTTCTTTCGCAGATCGTTGTTCCAGCGGTACCATTCACTTGGCGCGGAGGTGAAGGTTGTATCCAGGTGTTTGGTGGAAGGGTGCTCCTTGTCTTCCACCCGGAGGATGGCTGAAGTGGGCCTCCAGGTATTGCTTTTATATTCACCCGATCCTAAGAATTGATTATGATACCAATCCCAGTTCTGGGGGTAGACCGAAGGGGTCAGCGCAAAACCGGAAAAATGGAACCCCATCCAAGCCCCGCCCTTGTCCATATATTGCTGGAAGGCCACCCGCTGATCGGGGGATTCGGGACGGGTATCCAGGAAAAGAACGACCTGGTATCGGGAAAGAAAGGCGGCATTCAGATTGTTCCAGTCATTTGTGGAATCATAGCTGAAATGGTATTTGGCGGCCATGGCGGGAAACCATTTATTGGCTTCATGTACAAAGCTGATATGGGCCTGATCGACCCTGGCCGTATAAAAGGCGATCACTTTGAATTTGGGCGCCCCTTTCTGCGCCACCAAGGCGGGGGCTGCCAGCCAAAAGGCCGCCAGGTAAAGGATGATCTTAGCGGATCGAAGCATAGTTGTCAGGCTTGTTTTTTGGGGGGCAGGGCAAAGGCTACTGCATCGTGCTCAAAATGCCCTTTATGCGAACCATCACAAAAAGGCTTGTTCTGAGAAAGGCCACAACGGCAGATGGACACTACTTCCCTTCCACCCAGGTCGTAGAGGGCCCCGGTCTTATCCACAATTTCGAAATCTCCTTCTATTTTAACCGAGCCATTGCTGTTCACCGTAATTTTTGTCGTAGCCATATTAATTTTTAGGAGCGCAAAGTAAGAAAAAATTGGGCGAAATGGTTTTTTCCTTAATTTCGTTTAACGGTGTTAAATAATTTAATGACATTAATTAATTATTAAATAAATGAAGGATTGCCAAAATGGGTAGTGTAGAGCGAAAACAACGATTGCGGGAAGAAGTACGGGGGCGGATCATGAGGGCATCCTGGAAGATCGTTCAGGAAGAAGGGTGGCATGCTTTGTCCATGCGCCGGATAGCGGATGCCATCGAATATACGGCCCCGATCATCTACGGTTATTTTAAAAATAAAGAAGCCATCCTCTGGGAGTTCACCGCGGAGGGTTATGCGATCTTAAGCAATAAGATCCTGGAGATCGCAAGGAAGGAGACGGACCCTGCCCTGAAGCTGGAAGAGATATGGCTTTCGTACTGGGATTTTGCTTTCGAGAACCAGGCCCATTACCAGCTTATGTACGGGGTTGAAATGGATTGCGGTAAAATGGAGATCATGATGCCGGAGATGGAAGCCGCAAGGGAATTGACCAACCAGGCCGTAAAAGACCTGATTGCGACCAGTAAAGACCCGGATGCCGACCCTTGCAGGACCTTCTATACTTTTTGGGCGGTGGTGCATGGACTGATCTCCCTGAACCTTGTCCGGAAGACCACCTTATCCCAGGAATTGAGCCGATCTGTCCTTAGGGATGCGATCAGGGCCATCATCGCATCGGTGCGTTCAAAAGAGAGGCAAAATTAGAAACAAGGATCAAACATAAAAGGATAAAGAATAATAAAACCAAAATCAATGCGAGTTATTAATGTTAGGCAAAAAATGGCTGCAGCGGCATTAGGATCCATCCTGTCGGCGGCCGTGTTCAGCGGATGTGCGGATTCTTCTGCCGGCGGCGCTGGCTTTCAACAACCTGTTCAATCCTTACCCGTTATACAAATTAAACCGGTGCCCGCCTCTACCTCGGATGAATATACGGCATCCCTGGAAGGCTCCCGGAATATCGATATCCGTCCCCAGGTAGATGGATACCTGGACAGGATCTACCTGGATGAGGGTGCTCTTGTCCATAAGGGTCAGCCACTGTTCAAGATCAACGACCAGGTCTACACGGCGCAGTGGAATAATGCCCGGGCCAACCTGCAGGCTGCGAAAGCCAACCAGGAGAATGCACAGATCAATGTATCCAAGCTGACGCCCCTGGTGCAAAATAATGTGATCTCGGACGTACAATTGAAAACGGCCCAGGCCTCCCTTGATGCAGCCAAGGCCAATGTCGCGCAAGCGGAAGCCACCGTGCAGAATGCCGCGATCAATGTCGGATTTACGCTGGTGTCTGCGCCGGCGGATGGCTACATGGGAAGGATCCCCTTTAAGATAGGGAGCCTTGTAGGGAAGAGTGACTCACAGCCCCTCACCGTCCTTTCCGAAATAAAAGACGTCTATGCCTATTTTTCCATGAGCGAACAGGACTTCATGAAATTCAAGAACCAGTTCGAAGGCAAGACGGTGGAGGAAAAAATAAAGAAACTCCCGCCCGTAGAATTAGTGATGGCCGATAATACCGTCTATCCCCAAAAAGGAAAAGTAAGTACGGTCGAAGGCCAGTTCAACAAGACCATCGGAACGATCAGTTTTCGGGCAATCTTTCCGAATGTCAACGGCCTGCTGCGCTCGGGAAATACGGGTAAAATAAGGATCCCCCACGCATTGTCCTCTGTGATGGTCGTACCCCAGGAGGCTACTTTTGAATTGCAGGACAAAGTGTTCGTCTTCGCCCTGGGCGATAGCAACAAGGTTGCCAGCAGGCCCATTACGATCATCGGTACAAGTGGTAATTACTACCTGGTGGGAAAAGGGATCAGCCCCGGTGAAAAGATCGTTTATACAGGCATGGACCATTTAAGGGATGGTATGCCTATTGTGCCGCAAGCCATGTCCCTGGACAGCCTGTTGAAAGTGAGACCGATGTAAGATAGCCTGAGGTTCCCGTTACGAAATTTACTAATAGTACAGACGCTGGCCTGGTCGCCAGCTCGAAAAATCCTTACGAGTATGTTACGAAGATTTATAGAAAGGCCGGTATTATCAACGGTGATATCCATCATTTTGCTTTTGTTGGGCGGATTGTCCTTATTGTCCCTGCCTATCACCCTGTTCCCGGATATTGCACCACCCAGCGTGCAGGTAACGGCGAGTTATCCCGGCGCCAATGCGGAAGTAGTGGCGCGTGCGGTGGCCACTCCGCTGGAAGAAGCGATCAATGGAGTAGAGAACATGACGTACATGACCTCTAATTCAAGCAATGACGGCAGTATGACGCTGACGGTGTATTTCAAGCAGGGCACCAACCCGGACATTGCTTCCGTGAATGTGCAGAACCGCGTATCCAAGGCCACCAGCCAGATACCGCAGGAAGCTATACAGGCGGGTGTTTCCACTCAGAAGGTGCAGAACAGCATCATCATGTTCATTGCCTTGTCGAGCAAGGATAGCGCCTATGATGAAGCGTTCCTGCAGAACTATATCAAGATCAACCTGATCCCGCAGATCCAGCGTATTCCGGGGGTAGGGCAGGCCCAGGTGTTCGGCACGCGTGATTATTCGATGCGGATCTGGCTGAAACCCGACAGGATGGTCGCTAATAACCTTTCACCCCAGGATGTCACCAAGGCAATCCGGGATGAGAGCCTGGAAGCAGCGCCCGGCCGCTTTGGACAGAGCAGTTCCGAAGTGTTCGAGTATGTCCTGAAATACAAGGGCAAACTAAATAAGAATGAGGATTACGAGAATATCATCATCAAAGCCAATAATGACGGTTCCATCGTGAGGCTGAAAGATGTGGCCCGGGTGGAGTTTGGCTCTTTTGCATATTCCGCCAACAGTATTTTGAACGGGCGTCCCACTTCGGGTTTTGCCGTATTGCAGACGGCCGGCAGCAATGCCAACGAGATCCTTACCGAAGCGGAACGGCAGTTGAAGTTATTTAGCGCCGATCTGCCTAAAGGCGTGGAGCTGACTACTATGTATAATTCGAAAGAATTCCTGGATGGTTCCATCAAACAGGTAAGGGAAACCCTGATAGAGGCCTTCATCCTCGTATTTATCGTGGTATTCATCTTTCTGCAGGATTTCCGATCTACCTTAATACCGGCCATTGCCGTGCCTGTAGCGATCATCGGCACTTTCTTCTTAATGCAATTGTTCGGCTTTACCATTAACCTGCTCACGCTCTTCGCGTTGGTGCTGGCGATCGGTATCGTCGTGGATGATGCCATCGTCGTGGTGGAGGCCGTACACACTAAGATGGAACGGACCAAGCTTGCTCCAAAGGAAGCCAGCGTTTCTGCCATGGGTGATATTTCAGGCGCCATCGTGTCCATCACCCTGGTAATGGCCGCGGTGTTCATTCCCGTAGGCTTCATGCAGGGACCGGCGGGTGTGTTCTACCGGCAATTTGCCTTTACACTGGCGATTGCCATCCTGATCTCGGCCCTGAACGCATTGACCTTAAGTCCTGCCTTATGCGCCTTGTTCCTGAAGAGGCCGGAGGTGTCGGAAGGAGGGCATGCTGTTAAGAAAGGATTTGCGGGGCGTTTTTTCAATGCCTTTAATGCAGGGTTCAGGGCCACTACCGGCAAGTATGTGAAGAGCCTGCAATTTCTGATCCGTCGCAAGTGGGTAGCTATCGGTGGGCTGGTGATCGTATCGGTGGCCACTTTCCTGATGATACAAACTACGCCGACAGGATTTATCCCGACAGAGGACCAGGGCTTTTTGCTGTATGCTGTTAATACGCCTCCCGGCAGCTCGCTGGACAGAACGCATCAGGCGATGGCGCAGATAGACAGCATTTTGAAAAAAGAACAATTTTCGGACAACCGTTATATCGTCGAAGGATTGAATTTCATCAGCTTCGCCAATGCATCCCCTTATGGGGCCGGCTTTGTGCGGATGAAGCCTTATGACGAACGGGGGCCGGTGAAGGATGTAGGCACCATCGCCAATATGATGAGCCAGAAAGTGAGTGCTGTCAAGGATGCCAATGCTTTCTTCTTTACCTTCCCCACGATCCAGGGATTCGGGAATGTCGCCGGCTTTGAATTTATGCTGCAGGATCGTACCAACGGTCCGCTGGATAAACTGGGTGCTACGACCTGGGGCTTTATCGGGGCGCTGATGCAGCGGAAAGAGATCGGGTATGCCTTTACTACGTTTGCCGCCGGTAATCCCCAGTATCTGATCGAGGTGGATAATGCCAAGGCAAAGCAGTTGGGCGTCTCCGTTAGTGACCTGATGCAGACCCTCCAGATCTATTATGGCAGCAGTTTTGTGTCCGACTTCAACCGATTTGGAAAATACTACCGGGTGGTGGCGCAGGCCGATATCTCTTATCGCACCAATCCTTCCACTTTGAACGGGATCTTTGTAAAGAATGCGGATGGAGGAATGGTGCCCGCCAATACCCTGGTGACCCTCAAGCGGGTATACGGCCCCGAAACGGTGACCCGCAACAACCTTTACAATGCGGTGACGATCAACGGGGTCCCCAAGCCGGGCTATAGTACGGGTGATGCCATCAAGGCTATCCAGGAGACAGCCAAGCAGGTATTGCCGAGAGGCTATGCTTACGAGTGGACCGGTATGACCAGGGAAGAGATCAATGCAGGGTCCCAGATGATCTTCATATTCGTCCTGAGCCTGATATTCGTATATTTTCTTTTATCCGCGCAATATGAAAGCTATATTCTTCCCTTAGCCGTTATCTTATCCATACCCGTAGGTATATTCGGCATATTTGCTTTTATCCGGATCATGGGCGTGGATAATAATATTTATGTGCAGGTGTGTTTGATCATGCTGGTGGGATTGCTTTCGAAGAACGGTATCCTGATCGTGGAATATGCTATCCAACGACGCAGGAGCGGTCATCCCCTGGTGGCCTCTGCGCTGGAAGCGGCACAATTGCGCTTACGCCCGATATTGATGACCTCTTTTGCCTTTATCGTGGGACTATTGCCCCTGATGACTACGAAAGGTGCTTCCGCCCTGGGCAACCACTCTATTGGTACAGGAGCCGTGGGTGGGATGCTGACGGGTGTATTGCTCGGTGTATTCATCGTGCCGGTGCTATTCGTGATCTTCCAGTATTTACAGGAGAAGGTGTCGGGAGCTCCGATAGCAAACAAAGCGACGACGTATAGCGAATAAAGTTTGGCAGTCATTCAATTCAAAACAACATTTTAGATAACCTATATTATGGCAATCAAGATAAATTCAGGTAAATGGAGTCTCTTGCTGATCGCAGGCTGCCTTGGGGCTTGTAAGGTCGGCCGCGATTACCAGCGGCCTGCTGTACCCGCGCCTACTCAGTTCCGGACGACTACAGCCAATGCCGTGCCGACGGCGGATACCAGCAGTGTCGCCGATATCGGGTGGCGGCAATTTTTTACCGATACGACGCTCCAGGGGCTGATAAGCCGCGGGATCGCCAACAACTATGACCTGCAATCGGCGATCAAGCGGATGGATATCGCAAACGCACAGGTGAGGCAAGCCAGGATGGCCCAGTTGCCGTCCGTGGACCTGAATGTCACGGCCCAGACGACGCGTCCGTCGGACAATAGTCTTAACGGGTTGAGTACCCAAAGTTTTTTACACACCAATCATTTGGAGGATTATAATGCCAATATAGGCCTGTCCTGGGAAGCCGATATCTGGGGAAGGATCCGGCGTCAGCAGGAAGCTACCAGGGCGCAGTACCTTCAGACCTATGAAGCGGCCAAAGCGGTGCAGACCCAATTGGTCGCTAATATTGCCGAAGGGTTTTATAATTTGCTGATGCTGGATGCCCAATTGGATATTGCGCGGAAAAACCTTGCGCTACGCGACAGTACGCTTACGCTTACGCGGCTGCAAAGGGAAGCGGGGGATGTAACGACCCTGGCCGTCCAACAAGCGGAAGCGCAAAAACAATCCACGGCCTTATTGATCCCGCAGATCGAACAGGCGATGGCTATCCAGGAGAATGCCCTTAGCATATTGACCGGTGAGGTCCCGGGCGCCATCTCCCGAAGCTCGATCCTGACGCAGATACATTTCCCGGATAGTTTGCCTACAGGGATCCCGGCTGCCGTCGTCAGCCGCCGGCCCGATGTGCGTACGAACGAAATGGCGCTGATAGCAGCCAATGCTCAGGCCGGTGTGGCGCAGGCGAATATGTACCCATCCCTGACCATTACGGCGTCGGGAGGTCTCAATTCTTTCAAGGCCAGCAACTGGCTGAATATCCCCGGATCTCTTTTTGGCGCCCTGACGGGAGGACTGACCCAACCGATCTTTCATCATCGCGAGCTGAAGACCCGGCTGGAGATCGCTAAAATAGAAAGGGACGAGTCGGCGATCCAGTTCAGGCAATCGGTGTTGAATGCGGTAGGTGAAGTGAGCAACGCATTGATAAATATCGAAAAATTAAAGGAACAGCGACAGATCACGTCTGCGCAGGTAGATACCTTGCAACATGCGATCATCAATGCAAGATTGCTTTTCAGGAGCGGCTATGCCAATTACCTGGAAGTCATTACGGCCCAGGCCAGTGCTCTCCAGGCCGAACTAAGCCTCGCCGATATACAGCGCCAGCAATTGAATTCCGTAGTGGATCTCTACCGTTCATTGGGCGGGGGATGGAAATAGTGAGTGGTGAGATAAGTATGAAAATGATAATAAATAAAGGCCGCCCTGGATCGGGGCGGCCTTTATTTATAGTTGAATTTCCTGATGCCGATTATAAGTGGATCGCTTCTCCATAAGCTGCTTCGATCGCATCCTTTACACCTTCGCTGATGGTGGGGTGGGGATGGATGCTGTTCAGCACTTCATGATAGGTGGTTTCCAGTTTGCGGGCAACGACGGTCTCTACGATGATCTCCGTCACGTTGTACCCGATCATATGGGTGCCCAGCCATTCGCCATATTTGGCGTCAAAGACTACTTTTACGAATCCCTCCGTGTGACCGACGCCGGTAGCTTTACCGGATGCCGTAAGCGGGAATTTTCCCACTTTTATATCATAACCCGCGTCCCTGGCTTGTTTCTCCGTCATGCCGACCGAAGCGATCTCCGGTGTGCAATAGGTACAACCCGGCACGTTGCCATAATCCAGGCCTTCCGGCTGGTGGGCAACTTTCTTTTCCATATAGGCGATGTTCTCCACGCAAATGATCCCTTCTTTCGAAGATACGTGGGCGAGGGCCGGGCCGGGAACGCAGTCTCCGACGGAATAGATACCGGGTACGTTGGTCTGGTAGAATTTATCGACGACGATCTTGCCTTTATCGGTCTTTACGCCGAGGGTCTCCAGGCCGATGTTCTCTATATTGGCGGCGATCCCGACCGCACTGAGTACGATATCTGCTTCCAGCGTAGTCTCACCGGTGGGGGTCTTCACTTTTGCTTTTACGCCATTACCGCTCGTATCCAGGCTTATCACTTCGCTATTGGTGAGGACTTCGATGCCGTACTTCTTATAGATCTTTTCCAGTTCTTTGGAGATGTCTTCGTCTTCCACCGGGACGATCCTGGGAAGGAATTCCACGATGGTGACCTTCACGCCCATGCTATAATAAAAATAGGCGAACTCTACGCCGATGGCGCCGCTGCCGACGATGATCATACTTTGTGGCTGGGCCGGCAAGGTCATTGCTTCGCGGTAGCCGATGACTTTTTTACCATCCTGTTTGAGGTTGGGCAGTTCGCGGCTACGCGCGCCCGTTGCGACGATGATATGTTTGCCTTCTACGATCTGGGTCTTGCCGTCTGCGCCCGTCACTTCCAGTTGTCCTTTCGCCTTGAGTTTACCATAGCCGAGGACCACGTCTATTTTGTTTTTCCGCATGAGGAATTGAACGCCCTTACTCATTTTATCCGCAACGCCACGGCTGCGTTTGATCACAGCCGGAAAATCGGCTGTGCCGCTGGCCTCGATGCCAAAATCTTTGGCATGCAGGATATCCTGGTATACCTGGGCACTTTTTAACAAGGCCTTGGTGGGTATACAACCCCAGTTGAGGCAAACGCCTCCCAGGTTTTCTTTTTCCACGATCGCTACCTTAAATCCTAACTGTGCGGCGCGAATAGCGGCTACATATCCACCGGTACCGCTGCCGAGAACGACTACATCGTATGCCATGTCTACCTATTTTTTTGTTTAAATGTAAAAATGCGACCTGCGAAACTACTTCACAATGCCGAAATAGCCAAATGGGGGGATTTTGAGATTGCGGGATTGTGGGATTTCGGGATTTAGGGATTTACTGTTTTTAAGGTTAATTTTGGCCCCTTAAACAATAAACCTGATGAAGTTGGATATCCTCGCTATCGCCGTTCACCCCGACGATGTAGAACTCGGCTGCGCCGGCACCCTGCTTATGGAAAAGATGCACGGTAAAAAAACGGGCGTCGTGGACCTCACCCGCGGAGAACTCGGGTCCAGAGGAACTCCGGAACTCAGGACGGAAGAAGCTGCCCGTTCGGCTGCTATTCTGCAACTGGACGCCCGGGAGAACCTGGGTATGGCGGATGGGTTTTTCCGCAATGACGAGACCCACCAGCGCCTGCTGATCCGGGCCATCCGTAAATACAGGCCGGAGATCGTGCTGGCCAATGCTTTGGAAGACCGCCACCCGGATCATGGCAGGGCCGGCCACCTCATCACGGAATCCTGTTTCCTGAGCGGGCTCCGGAAGATCGAAACGGTGGATACCGACGGGCTTCCCCAGGAACACTGGCGGCCTAAATACGTGTTTCATTTTATCCAGGACCGCTATGCCCACCCTTCCTTTGTCTATGATGTGACCCCCGTCTTTGAGAAGAAACTGGAGTCGGTGAGGGCCTATACCTCCCAATTCTACACGGCCGGCTATGACAAGGATGAGCCTCAAACCTATATTTCTTCCCCCGAATTCCTGAATTCCATTATCGGGAGACATCAAATGTTCGGAAAAATGATCGGAGTGCCTTATGCCGAGGGTTTTACCATCGAAAAAATGATCGGGGTAAAGGATTTTGACGCTTTTGTACAGATGGATACTTAGTCACCGGCGGGTAAAAAAAGGCGGGATATAACAATTCCTCCCGTTCAGACGTTATTAATTGTAGGCTCTTTAACATTTTTTTCCTTGTTAAAGCGTTAATTTTGCGTGAATTGTTAATCTTCTATAATACTGGCTTATCATGTCAATCACAATGCCCAAATTTTCCAATGTTCCCCATTCTTTTCACACAGAACTGAAGAAGAGGATCAGCAACTATTTTGAAGAAATGGGTAAATCGACCACGGGCAATTCCAATCTCTTCCTGAAGGCGGCGATCCTGATGGCAAGTTTCATCTTTGTTTATGTCCACCTCGTATTTTTTACCCCTGCCGTCATCTGGTCGATCCTGGAGTGTGTTCTGTTGGGCGGGATCGTAGCCGCGATCGGGTTTAACGTAATGCATGACGGGGCTCATGGGAGTTTTTCCAAATACAAATGGGTCAATCATTTTGCCGCTTTTTCCCTGAATATACTAGGTGGTAACAGCTTTATGTGGAACCAGAAGCACAATGTGATCCACCATGCTTTTACCAATGTGGATGGGGTGGATGACGATATCGATATCCAACCCTGGATGCGTATGAGTGCAACCCAGAAGAAATACCGTTTGCACAAGTACCAGCATCTCTATTTTTGGTTTTTATACTCCCTGCTCTATATCTTCTGGATCTTTGTCCTCGATTACCAGAAGTATTTCAAAAGCAAAGTGGGAAATATGGACCTGAAGAAAATGACCACGAGCGACCATCTTGTTTTCTGGGGGTTCAAAGTATTCCATGCTTTCCTGTTCGTAGTCCTGCCGATCTATAAGATCGGGTTCACGGACTGGGTGATCGGGTTCGTCATTTTTACCTGTGTGGCCGGCTTTGTATTGAGCCTGGTATTCCAGTTGGCGCATACCGTCGAGCACACCGCCTTTCCCGTTGCGAATGTAGAAACCGGCAAATTAGAGGACGAGTGGGCGGTTCACCAGATCAAGACCACGGCTAATTTTGCTACCAACAACCCGGTTGTTTCCTGGTTGGTCGGCGGCCTGAATTTCCAGATCGAACATCATCTTTTCCCTAAGATATCTCACGTACATTATCCTGCGATCAGCAAGATCATCCGGCAAGCCTGCCAGGAATATGGCCTGGTATATATCGAGTACCCCAGGGTACGTTATGCCGTCGCCTCGCATGTGGCCTTTCTAAGGCAAATGGGGAGAAAATAAGAAGGCTCCGTGTGGAAAATTTTAGCAATCCCATGAGTAAAATAAAAATAGGGCTGGTGCAGATGAGCTGTACCGATGATAAGGCCGCCAACCTGCAGAAAGCCAAGGACAAAGTCCGGGAAGCGGCAGCAAAAGGAGCGCAGATCGTCTGCCTCCAGGAATTGTTTACCTCCCTTTATTTCTGCGATACGGAGGATTACGAACATTTTAAGCTGGCGGAGCCCATCCCCGGCGCTTCTACGGAATCCCTCGGTCAACTGGCGGCGGAATTGAAGGTCGTGATCATCGCCTCCCTTTTTGAAAAAAGGACCCAGGGCATCTACCACAATACGACGGCCGTCCTCGACGCCGATGGCGCTTACCTGGGGAAGTACCGGAAAATGCATATCCCGGACGATCCGGCTTATTACGAGAAATTCTATTTTACACCCGGTGACCTGGGCTATAAAGTATTCAAGACGAAATACGCGCCTATCGGTATCCTGATCTGTTGGGATCAATGGTATCCCGAGGCTGCGAGGATCACGGCCCTGATGGGTGCGGAGATCCTTTTCTATCCTACGGCCATCGGATGGGCCACCAGCCAGGATGAAGCGACCAACACCGAGCAATACAATGCCTGGCAGACCATTCAGCGCAGTCATGCCATTGCCAATGGCGTCCACGTAGTGAGTGTGAACAGGGTAGGAATGGAGCAAAAAGGCGCCATGAAATTCTGGGGAGGTTCTTTTGTATCCAATCCCTTCGGTACGCTCTTATATAAGGCCTCGCATGACGTGGAAGAGGTGGCTGTGGTAGAGATCGATACGGCAGGAACGGATCGCTACCGTACGCACTGGCCTTTTATGCGCGACCGGAGGATCGATAGCTACCAGCCGATCACGAAACGATTTATCGACGAAGAATAACAGACTATCATGACACCCCGCCAACTCGGTTATTATTTTCCAGCGGAATTTGACAAGCATGTAGCTACCTGGCTGAGCTGGCCGCATAAGGAAGCTTCCTGGCCGGGCAAGATCCATACGATCTATCCTTATTACTGCCAATTTATCAAAGAGCTTACGCAGGGGGAAATGGTGCATATCAATGTATGCGATGATGCCATGATGGATTTCGCGGCGCAGAGCCTGATGGAAGCAGGGGTCAACCAGGACCGGCTCCGGTTTTATCTTCATCCCACGAACGATGCCTGGTGCCGGGATCATGGGCCCGCTTTTTTGATCAATCCGAAGGCGGCACAGCAAAAAGTGATCGTGGACTGGAACTACAATGCATGGGGGAATAAATATCCTCCTTATGACCTGGATGATGTCATTCCTACCCTGATCGGTAAGACCATGAATATTCCCGTCTATCATCCCGGGATCATTATGGAAGGAGGTTCGGTGGATTTTAATGGCAAAGGAACCCTGATCACGTCTTCGTGTTGCCTGCTCAATAAGAACAGGAATGCACACCTTGACCAGGCCGGCATCGAAACTTACCTGATGGATTATTACGGGGTCGAACAGGTGCTATGGATAAAAGAGGGGATCATCGGAGACGATACGGACGGACATATCGACGATACGGTGCGTTTTGTCAATGAGGACACCGTGATCACCGTTGTAGAGGAAAACAAACAAGATGAGAACTATCAATTGCTACAGGATAATCTTTCCGATCTGAAGAAAATGCGGCTACTGAATGGCAAGCAATTAAATATCGTCGAACTCCCGATGCCGGATGAAGTCATTTACGAAGAGCAGCGTCTTCCCGCCTCTTATGCTAATTTCTATATTGCCAATGGATCTGTGATCGTGCCGACCTTCCGAAGCGATAAGGATGAGAAGGCGCTCGGGATCATCGCCGCTTGTTTCCCGGAGAGAAAGGTCGTGGGGATCGATTCTACGGAGATCATCTGGGGGCTGGGGAGTTTTCATTGTCTTAGCCAGCAGGAACCGGCTGTGTAGGGATTTTGAGATTTGGGGATTTTGAGATTTTTTGATTTATTTCTTATAAGTTTCTGAGTCCCGAAATCTCGAAATTCCGAAATCAGAAATCGCTGGATGTTCGTTGTGCGATGAAGAATAGCTCTGTCCCCGCCCGGGGGGGTATGGAATTGTAGCAGGCCTCCAGGGTCTTTAGTTCGAAACCTTCTTCCAATAATCTTTTATATTCTTCTTTATTGCCACCGAAGGGTGGGCCTCCCGAAAATTCCCTGTCAAATAGCAGTCCTACCAATTTACCTTGCGGCTTCAGCAGGGAATGCATTTTTTTCATGTAGTCTTTTCTTAAGGAAGGATCGAGCGCGCAGAAGAAAGTTTGCTCGATGATCCGATCATACCTTCCCTGCAGTTGAAAGAAATCGGCGGTGATGATCGTAATGGCGGCAGCGGGAACTTCTTTGAACTTTTCCCGGAGGCGAGCGGTCAGGATGGGGGAGAGATCTACCAGGGTGACGGATGTAAAGCCATTTTCCAGCAGGTAAGCCGCCTCATAGCCATAACCGCAGCCGGGGATCAGGATGGAG
>Ga0307516_10001232_pt1 | contig 35633 bp, 30 predicted proteins | sample 19_EM_MG_FD_203310 | JGI IMG/M metagenome (GOLD analysis project Ga0307516, IMG submission 203310) | Populus trichocarpa ectomycorrhiza microbial communities from riparian zone in the Pacific Northwest, United States - 19_EM | ecosystem: Host-associated > Plants > Roots > Unclassified | place...
GCATTTCGCGGGCGAGCGTGCGGTCGAGTCGCAGCAGCCTGAACGCGTGCACGACGAAGGCGACGCCGGCCGTCGGCAGGCCCCAGAACGCGACCTTCAGTGGCTCGACGTCGATGCCGGCCTCGTGCAGGAAGGTGGTGATCAGGACGACCGCGCCGAACGCGACGAAGATGTCCTCGCCGAAGAACAGCCCGACGTTGTCGGTGGCGGCGGCCATGGCCCGCAGCTTGTAGCGGATGCGATCGGGCAGCGGCCCGTGCTTCGCTTCGGCCGCGCCTTCGGTCATCGGCGCGATCAGCGGCCGAACCATCTGCACGTGGCCGCCGAGGCCGGTCAGTCCCACCGCCGCCGCCAGCTCGCGCACCGCGAGGTAGAGCACCAGCAGCTGGCCCGCGGTCGCCTGGCGAAAGCGCTGGATCCAGGCCTGCGCGTGCTGCCGCAGCCCGTGGCGCTCGAGCAGGCCGATGGTGGCGAGCGGCAGGATGATCGCCAGCGTCAGGTTGCGCGTCTTGAGGAAGCCGGTGCCGATCGCGGTCAACGTGGCGACGACCCCGAACCCCGCGGCGAATGCCGTGACGATGCCCGCGCCGACGACGACGAGCATCGGATTGAAGCGCAGGATGAAGCCCGCGATGATGACGGCGACGCCGATCAGCGGCCAGAGGGAGACGTCAGGTGTCATGGCGAATTCCTGGAAGTGAGCCGAGGCTATTCTGGAAATGCCACCGCCGCGTCGCAAGCGCAAAGTTTTTCTTCGAACTCATCGATATCTCTTGTGGCCTCGCCGGCTGTGGTGTCGACGGCATTCGGCGCGCACGGCCGCGATGGGCGTGGGTGGCGCGCAACAGCTCGCTGTCGCCGCATCGCGGGGACTTGCGCAATCAGTAAAGACTATTTACACTGCGTCCTGTCGCTTGAAAGAGCGATGATTTTTTGCACGAAGCGCGCCGCCGAGACCTTGCTCGATGCGCATGCTTCGAACGGAAACGAACCAGGACACCCATCGTGAACAGCCGGAACGCCCCTCGCAACGCCCAAGCCCTCGTCGGCTTCCGTGCGTTCGTGCGCGCCTTCCTGCCGTGTTCGAGTGATCTGCCGATGGGGCAGGCACTTGACCATCGCGAGTCCGAGGATCGCCGTGATCCGGGAGGCAGCCGTGTCTGACTGACACGCCTGCCGCACTCTGAATTCCAGAGGCCCGGATTCCGCAAAGGATCCGGGCCTTTTTGTTTTTCCTTTCACTTCGGGTGTGCCCCTGCACTCCGTCGTCGCACAACCTCACGGTGTACGCGGCGCGGGATGTGCGTGGCAGGAAACCTGACCTCGTGCAGCGAGACGCCGCCTCCGACGGGAGGGCTCGCGTGGGGGCACAGCCGAAGTGGAAGTTTCATGTCGTGTTCGTCCAGTGGCCAGGACGTCGGGTTTTCAACCCGACAACGCGGGTTCGATCCCCGCACACGACGCCAATCAAGTCGCGTGAGCTCTCACGTTCCGCGACCAAACCGGCCGCAACGATTGGGCGGCTCCGGAACCCGTCACCGGAACCTTTTCTCGTATTTGCTTCGTTAACTCAGTGGAAGAGTGCTCGCCTGTCCAGCGAGATGTCGCCGGTTCAAATCCGGCACGAGGCGCCAGTTTTCTCGACGTTGCCGAGTGGTCGAAGGCGCCGGGCTGCAAACCCGGTGGCGCAAGCCCGCGTCAGTTCAAGTCTGACCGTCGAGTCCAGCAAGCCCGCGTGCGCTTGGGGGTGGCCGTAGCTCAATGGCAGAGCCGCGGATTGTGAGTCCGCTGACATCGGTTTAATTCCGTTCGGCCACCCCCAAGCGCATTCGTTTCATCCTCAAGGAGAACCATCATGAAACCCGAACTCGAAGACGACGCCAGCTTTTACGACGAGCACGACAAGCAAGCGGCGTAGCGGCTTCCCGTCCGAGTCCGGCGTCAAGCGCGGACACCGCGTCGTCCATGGCGACAAGGAACTGCGCGAGAAGCTCGGCCGCAACGACCCGTGCGTGTGCGGATCGATGCGCAGGTTCAGGAAATGCTGCATGCAGACCGGCTGCTTTTGACGGCAGCGATCGCGCCCATTACTCGCGCGAATGAACTCGACGAAAGCGCGCCCGCGAAAGGAGGGCCCCGAAGTGCAACCCTTGCATCAACACGTCCTGCAACTCGACATCCAGGGCACGCCGCAGGCGTGGATCTCGATCGAGCACGCAGCCACGCACCATGCCGCGGGTGCCGTGGCCTGGTTCGACGGCGCCGGTCCGCTGCGCACGCTGCGTGGCGGCTGGAACGTGGACGCCGGCCGGCAGTCGCTCATCGACGTCTTCCCGATCATCGCGCTGCGCGGGGCTGCGCGTGTGAACCTGTTCGACCACGCGCCAGCCGTGGCCGCGCTCAAGCTGTTCCGGCGCGACCGCATGACCTGCGCCTACTGCGGCCAGTGCTTTCCCGAGCGCGCGCTGCAGTGCGAGCACATCGTGCCGGAGAGCCGCGGCGGCGCCTGGAGCTGGATGAACCTGGTCACCGCCTGCGCCGCGTGCAACGGCCGCAAGGCGGCGCGCACGCCCGAGGAGGCGCGCATGCCGCTGCTGTACCTGCCGTACGTGCCGAGCCGCTTCGAGGACTTCCTGCTGGCCGGCCGCAACATCCGGGCCGACGTGCATGAGTGGCTGGCGGCGCGGCTGCCGAAGGCGTCGCGGCTGAGCTGAGCTTGCAGTGCGGACGGTCTGGCGCGAGATCATCGTGCCAGTCCGACTCACATTTGCGCTGTCCTTTTGCGTGTGCAGGGTCGCCGGTCCGCCATCTCCAACATGGCGCTGGGCTATCCGCGAAGACCATCCCCTGGGTCCATTCCCTGGTTCTGACTCAGCAGCGTGACCGCACCGCGCTGCAATTGCAGGAAAGCCCGCATGTCGTCGGCATAGGCCGGTGCACCCAGAAAGTGGCCCTGGACGTCGTCGCATGCAAGCTGTTCGAGAAAGTGGTATTGCTCCTGGGTCTCCACGCCTTCTGCGATCACCGTCAGCCGCAAGCTGTGGCCCATGCTGATGATTGCACGCGTGATCGCGGCAGCATCGGCGTCGGTGTGGATGTCGCAAATGAAGCTGCCGTCGATCTTCAACGAATCGACCGGGAAGCGCTTCAGATAGCTCAGGCTGGAATAGTGCGTTCCAAAGTCATCGATAGCCAGTTTGACGCCCTGCTTGCGCAAGATGCGCAATGCCGAGACGGTGTTGTCCGTATCGTGCATGAGCGTGCTTTCGGTCAGCTCGAGCATCAGCCCGTGACCTGGCAGGCCAGTGTCGCGCAGCGCGTCCAGAACCTCTTCGGGGAAGCCCTTGCGGCGCAACTGGACCGCAGAAAGATTCACGCCCATCGTGCCGGGAGCCAAGCCTTGCGCCCGCCAGGCCTGGGCCTGCGCACAAGCAGTGCGCAACACCCATTTTCCAATGCTGACGATCTGGCCATTTTCTTCGGCCAGCGTGATGAACTGCTTGGGGAGCAGCAACCCGCGCTCGGGGTGATGCCAGCGTATCAGGGCCTCGAGTCCGACGACCTGACCGGTTGTCAGCGAGATTTGTGGCTGATAGACAAGCCGGAATTCATCACGATCGAGGGCTCGCCGAAGGTCATTCTCGAGCGACAAGCGACTGAGCGCGCTGGCGCTCATGTCCTGGGCATAGAACTGGTAGTTGTTGCGGCCCAGTTCCTTGGCTCGGTACATGGCGGCGTCGGCCTTGCGCATGATGTCGTCGACCTCGGTGGCGTCGTCGGGGTAGACGATGATGCCGATGCTGTGGGTCACGCTGAGTTCGTAGTCGTCGATCACATAGGGCTCGGCCACGACGTTCAGCAGCTGGTTGGCGATGTCGGCCACCAACTCGGTACTTTCGATTTGTGCCAGCAAGATGACGAACTCATCGCCGCCTTGGCGGCTGACGGTGTCGGACTGACGGACACACCTGACGAATCGGCGGCTGACCTCGCACAGCAAGCGGTCGCCGACGGAATGCCCCAGCGAGTCGTTGATATTCTTGAAACGATCCAGGTCGATGAACAGCAAGGCCAGCTTCTTCCCGCTCCGTTGGCATTGCCGCATGGCCTGGTCCAGGCGCTCAAGCAACAGCACGCGGTTGGGTAGCCCGGTCAGCGCATCGTTGAGTGCAAGAAACCGGATGTGTTCCTCGGCTTCCTTGGCCTCGCGCAAGGCCCTCTCGGCGGCGTCCTTCGCGGCGATCAAATCGGTAGTCTGCTCGCGCACCAGGTCTTGCAAGTGGTCGCGGTGACGCCGCAATTCTGACTCGGCAAGCTTGCGCTCGGTAATGTCGACAATGGCGCCGACCAGGTCGAAGCGCCCGCCATGCGACTGCGAAAGCAGCCGCACGCTGTCGTGGATCCAGAGGTAGTGACCCGCCTCATGGCGCACCCGGTAGGTGCGATCGAACGCGCCTTGCACGAAGGCTTCTGGATGATTCCGCAAGAGCGTCTGCGCCCGATCGTCAGGATGCATCAGGTCTTGCCAGCGTGAAGGGGCCTCCGCGAAATAGGCCTTCTCGTAGCCGACCAGTTTGCCGATGTTGTCGCTGATGTAGGTGATGCGCAGACTGCCCTGAACCTGCAGCGGGTCGACCGTTGCGCTGTATATGACCACGGGCGACACTGCCAGCACGCGCTCGAGGTGCTGGTGTACTTCCACCGCTTCGGCTCGACTCAGCGACAGGTCGCGCAGCAATTGATCGCGCTGGTAGGCGAAACCCACCTGACGCAGCACGGCCTCGACGAGTGCGGCCTGCTGCGCGCCGGGTTCGCGCACCGGCTGGGTCCAGGCAAGGGTGAGGACACCGGTCACTTCACCACCGAGCCGGATCGGCGCCGCAAAGCCGCTGCACACTCGCGCCTTCAAGAAGGCGGGCAAGGCGCCTGCATAGTTGGTGTAATCCGCGACAAACACGCATTTGCCGCTCTTGAACGCGGCGGCGGTTCCGGGCGTGATGCCTGGCAGCGAAGCGGTGTCGATTTCGGGGGGGAAGCCGGAAAAGAAGCGAAAGCGCAGGCCATGCTCGGTGTCTGCAGCAGGCAGCGCCAACGCGGACAAGTCGGCCCCCAGCACCTCCATCGTCACCTGGGTGGCGAACTGGCACATCTTTTCGAAATCGCTCTCGAGCGACATCGTTTCGATGACTTTGGCCAGTACATGGCCGCCCTGAGCGTTCGCCTCGTTCAGCATCGTCACCCCTGCCGGCCAATGAACCCCAACCAGCGTCGCCAGCTTGCAGCGACAGGTGGCGGCCGCTCGAGCCGCCGCGCCACCAGGTGATAGGCCTGCAGCAACTCGGGGAAAGCCTGTGAGCCGCCCCACAGGTAGAGGCGGAACGCACGATAAAGTGGTTCACCCCAGCGCTGCACCACGGCCGTGCGATTCTGCTCGAGCCGTTGTGCCCAGTGATGCATGGTGCGCCCGTAGTGCTCGCTTTCATTGTGCACGCGCAGCACCTCGATTCCGCCCCTCAGCAGTTCGCCGATCAAATCCTGCAGGCACAGGAAAGTGTGCGTACCCGCCCAGATATATCGCCGGGCAAAATTGCTGACGTCATATTTGACGATGGACGCCGAGGCGTCGAGGAACATCCGCCCGCCTGGTTTTAGACACCGCCAAACCTGCTCGGAAAATCTCCGGTAGTTGATGATGTGTTCAATCACTCCATAAATGACGATGGCGTCGAAGGGCTCGTCAGGCGCATAGGTCAGAAAGTCCTGCAGCAACACGTTGCACGGAAGATTGTGGTCACGGATCAGGTCTTCGATATAACGGTAGGAATCCATGCCCAACGTCAGCTCGGTCACTTCCACTCCGCGGCTGCCGCAATATTGCGCCACACCACCCCAACCCCCGCCGATGTCAAGCAAGCGCATGCCGGGCTTGAGCTGCAGCGCCTCGAACATCTGCTCCAGCTTGTGCTCGGACGCATCTTCGAGCGGTTCTTCCGGAGTCTTGAAAATGCCTTGCGAATAGAACCGGTGGCGCTGGTCGATGAACGATAGATACAACTCGTCGCCAAACTGGTAGTGCGATTCGATCGCCCGGCGGTTGATTTTCGTTTCGCTCTTGAATAGCAGGCTGACCAGAAAGCGCAGCCAAGGACCCAGCCGCACCTTGTCCTGGATGCGGGTTCGCAGTCGCAACAGCGCCGCCATGTCGCCCTCGATCTCGATATCTCCGTTGACGTAGGCGTCAGCGAAAGCGAACTCATCGAAGCTTCTGCGAAGCTTCCGATCGTTCTTGAATATCACGGTGAATTCCGGCGATTCCGCGCCGTAGCGGCGCACCGCCCCCGACGGCAGCCGGATCTCGCATGAGATACCGCTGCCAGCGACCACTGAATCAAGGAAAGCTTCGACCTTGTCGGAACCAGATAGGGCAAACATCACACCTCGCAAATTCCAGTTGACACAGCTGATCGAATCGCTGTCCGCTGCAATTGAGTGTATACGTTCCGCCGCCGCCACATCTTTCGCCTCGCCGAACGCAGTCGAGGACGCATGTCCGCTCGGCAGGGCGGGGTGCGCCAGCGGCTGTAGGCTTGGCAGGGCTCTTGCTTGATTGTTCCAATGCAAGCAACGCTCGACTTCTGGCGGCGGCAATCCTGGGCGCAGATCGGGGGCAGCCAGTCGCTGCGCGTCTTCGTCGCGCTCGCCAGCTTGCTCGCGCTCTGCGCCCTGAACGGGTGGGCAACGGCTGTCATTGCGCTGTATCTGGGCGTCATCGCAAGCGCCTTGGCCGAGACGGACGACAACTGGCGCGGTCGCGTGCGAGCCCAGGGCGTGACCCTGGCCTTCTTCGCCGCCGCGGCCTGGGCGGTGCAGGCGCTGATCGACGTGCCGTGGATGTTCGCCCTTGCCATCGCGGTGGCAGCGTTCTGCCTGACGATGATGGGCGCGCTCCAGGCGCGCTACAAGTCGATCGGCTTCGCCACGCTCGTGCTCGCGATGTACGCGACGATCGGCATCGACGCTCAGGTTGCCGTGAGCATCGCGCGACATCGGGAACCCTTGCTGTTGCTGACCGGAGCTGCGTGGTACGGCCTGCTGTCGATCGCCGCGTCGGCCGCATTGCCGGCGCAGGCCGTGCAACACCGGCTGGCCACGCTCTTCGAGGTGCTGGGCACCTACATGAGCTACAAGGCCTCGCTGTTCGAGCCGCTGCGTGGCATGGATATCAAACGCAAGCGCCTGTCGCTCGCCCAACTGAACGCCGGCGTCGTGCACGAATTGAACGCCGCGAAGGAAAGCATCGTCCGGCGCCTGGGTGCCTGCGAACCAACCGGACGCCTTGCGCGGTACCGCGAGCTGTATCTGATCGCGCAGGACGTGCATGAACGCGCGAATTCCTCCCACGACGACTACAACGCCCTGGCCGACGCCTTCTTTCACAGCGACCTGCTCTACCGGTGCCAGCGCGTCCTCATGCTGCAAGGGGATGCCTGCAGCCAGCTCGCGCAGTCGATCGCGCAACGGGTGCCCTTCGTCATGGACACCGATACCCTGCAGGCGCTGGACGAACTGCGCAATGCCGTCGACCACCAACGCGGCCAGCCGGCAACTCCGCAGAGGCGATCGCTGCTGGCCTCGGTCGAGGCGCTGACGGACAACCTGGCTCAGTTGCAGGCGCAACTCGCCGGGGCGAGCGAGACGTCGGCCCGGATGGGGCGGACCGACATGGGGCTGGTCGACACCTCGCCGCACTCGCTGCGCGAGATGGCGACACGGGTGCGCCAGCAGTTGGTGCCAGGGTCGATGCTGTTCCGGCATGCATCGCGGCTCGCGATCGCGCTCAGCGTCGGCCATGCCGTCATGTACTGGATCCATCCCGCCCAGGGCTACTGGATCTTGCTGACGACGCTCTTCGTCTGCCAGCAGAGCTATGGCGAAACCGTGGCGCGCCTGAGCCAGCGCACGGCGGGCACGGTGCTCGGCGTGGTCGTCGGATGGGCGCTGCTGCAGCTGTTTCCCCAAAGTTCGGTGCAAGCGCTGCTGGCCGTGGGGGCCGGCGTCCTGTTCTTTTCCACGCGCGTCGCGCGCTACGTCGTGGCCACTGCCGCGATCACGGTCCTGGTGCTGCTGTGTTCCAACCAGGTTGGCCATGGGGCGGTACTGATCGTTCCCCGCCTGATCGACACCCTCATCGGCAGCCTGATCGCATGGCTTGCCGTTGCGTTGGTGTTTCCGCGTTGGCAGTCACTGCGCTTCAACGAACTCGCGGCAGCCTCGCTGCGCGGCCAGGCCGACTATCTCTCGCGGGTCACGCAGCAATACCGGGATGGCGCGCGCGACGATCTGCCCTATCGAATCGACCGCCGCAGCGCCCACGACGCGGACGCCGCACTCTCCACCGCCGTCGTCGACATGCATCGCGAACCGGGTCGCATGCGGCCCCACGCCGGGCTGGCGCTGCGATTCCTGATTCAGTCGCACACGCTGCTGAACTACATTTCCGCCCTCGGTGCCCATCGCGTCGCACTGCCCGACTCGACAGCGAGGTCGACGTTCGTCGCAGAGTCCGGATCGGCCGCGAATGCATTGCACGACCTGGCGCAGGAACTGGACGGGAGATCGATCCTGCAGGCACCCGGCGACTACGCAGGCCCAGCGCCGCAAGTCCCGCATGCCGGCATCGAAGATCACCTCGAAGGCGACCCCTCGCCGCAGCTCTTCTCGACCGAGCTGATATTGATCCGGACCCAGATCGAATCGCTGCAGAAGCTGGCTCGCGACTGGCTGAAGCATGAGCGGATCGCGGCCCGCCAGCCTCATGCCGACGAAGCGACGATGACGACATGAACGATCTGGAACCGCCGCGACGGCCCGCCCGGACCTGGTCCGCCTGGGCCGACTGCCAGGACGAGCCGGAGCGCCGCGCTGCCCGGCAAGCCCATCGATCGGGCCCGTAACTTGCATTTGATTCTGGCTCGCCGGCTGCCTTGCACCGGAACGGTGACCAGGCCCGCATCATCGTCCGCCCATCCAGGGCAAGAGAGGAAGCACTCATGCAACAAGGTCATCTGAAGCCCACGCTCAACGCGTGGCACCTGTGGGGCCTGGCGGTCGGCCTGGTCATATCCGGCGAATACTTCGGCTGGAGCTACGGCTGGGCCAGTGCCGGCACGCTCGGCTTCATGATCACGTCTATCGTGGTCGCGGCGATGTACACCACGTTCATCTTCAGCTTCACCGAGCTGACCACCGCGATCCCGAATGCCGGCGGCCCGTTCGCCTATGCCACCCGCGCATTCGGGCCGACCGGCGGATTCATCGCCGGCTTCGCCACGCTGATCGAATTCGTGTTCGCGCCACCGGCCATCGCGATGGCCATCGGCTCGTACCTGCAGGTGCAGTTCCCCGGTGTCGACCAAAAATTGATGGCGACCGGCGCCTACCTGGTGTTCATGACGCTCAACATCGTCGGTGTGCGAACCGCGGCGACCTTCGAGCTCATCGTCACGATCCTGGCGATCCTCGAGCTGCTCGTGTTCATGGGCGTGGTGGCGCCGGGCTTCTCGGTGGCCAACTTCGCGGCCCACGGTTGGGCCGGCAAGGACAATTTCAGCGTCGTCGCCATCTCCGGCATGTTCGCCGCGATCCCGTTCGCGATCTGGTTCTTCCTCGCGATCGAAGGCGTGGCGATGGCCGCGGAGGAGGCCAAGGACCCGAAGCGCACGATTCCCGTGGCCTACATCGCCGGCATCATCACGCTGGTGATCCTGGCCATCGGCGTGATGGTGTTCGCCGGTGGCGTGGGCGACTGGAGCAAGCTGTCCAACATCAACGACCCGCTGCCGCAGGCGATGAAGACGGTGGTGGGAGAGAGCAGCAACTGGCTGCACATGCTGGTCTGGATCGGCCTGTTCGGACTGGTGGCCTCGTTCCACGGCATCATCCTCGGCTATTCGCGCCAGATCTTCGCGCTCGGCCGGGCGGGCTACCTGCCGAGCTACTTCGCCGCCATCCACCCGCGCTTCGGCACGCCGCACCGCGCCGTCCTGGCCGGCGGCGTGATCGGCATTGCCGCGATCTTCAGCGACCAGCTCTTCTCGTTCGGCGGGCAGACGCTGACCGCCAACATCGTCACGATGTCCGTGTTCGGCGCGATCGTGATGTACATCATGTCCATGCTGAGCCTGTTCGTGCTGCGCAGGAAGGAGCCGAATCTGGCGCGCCCGTTCCCGGCCATCGGCTATCCGGTGGTGCCGGCCATCGCGCTCGGCCTGGCGATGCTGTGCCTGGTGGCGATGGTCTATTACAACTTCCTGCTGTCGGTGATCTTCGCGGGGCTGATGCTGCTGGCCTACGTCCTGTTCATGCGCGGCGGCCACGCACGCCGGGAAGCGGCGGCCGCTGCCGCCGGCTGAGCCGGTTCCAGCGAGTCGCCCCATGCGCTATCGCCACAGCGTCGGTGCCCACGTCTGGCAGTTCTCCGATCTCAAGGAGCTCATGGCCAAGGCCACGCCGGCGCGTTCGGGTGATGACCTCGCGGGCGTGGCCGCCGGCAGCTACGCCGAGCGCATGGCGGCCCGCATGTGCCTGGCCGACCTGCCCCTGCAGCGCTTTCTCGACGAGGCGCTGGTGCCCTACGAGACCGACGAAGTCACGCGGCTCATCGTCGATACGCACGACCGCGAGGCTTTCGCCGAGATCGCGCACCTGAGCGTTGGCGGCTTTCGCGACTGGTTGCTCTCCGACGCCGCTGACGGCGCCGCACTGGCGCGCGTGCACGCAGGCATCACGCCCGAGATGGCCGCGGCCGTGTGCAAGCTGATGCGCAACCAGGACTTGATCCTCGCGGCGCGCAAGTGCCGCGTGGTCACGCGCTTTCGCAACACCATCGGCTTGCCCGGTCGCCTGTCGGTGCGGCTGCAGCCCAATCATCCGACCGACAGTCCCCGCGGCATCGCGGTGTCCATGCTCGACGGACTGCTGTACGGCACCGGCGATGCGGTGATCGGCATCAACCCCGCCACCGACAGCATCCCGGCGCTGGTGGATCTGCTGCACCTGATGGACGAGGTGATCACCCGGTTCGAGATTCCGACCCAGTCGTGCGTGCTCACCCATGTGACCAACACGATCCAGGCCATCGAGCTGGGAGCGCCGGTCGACCTGGTGTTCCAGTCCATTGCCGGCACCGAGCAGGCGAACTCCAGCTTCGGCATCAATCTCGCGGTTCTGAAGGAGGCGCGCGAAGCCGCGCTGTCGCTCAAGCGCGCAACGGTCGGCGACCCCGGCACCGCCAACGTCATGTACTTCGAGACCGGCCAGGGCTCGGCGCTGTCGGCCAATGCGCACCACGGCGTCGACCAGCAGACGTGCGAGGTGCGTGCCTATGCGGTGGCGCGTGCATTCGCGCCGCTGCTCAGCAACACGGTGGTCGGCTTCATCGGACCCGAGTACCTGTACGACGGCAAGCAGATCATCCGGGCCGGCCTCGAGGACCACTTCTGCGGCAAGCTGCTCGGCCTGCCCCTGGGCTGCGACGTCTGCTACACGAACCACGCCGAGGCCGACTCCGACGACATGGACAACCTGATGACACTGCTCGGCGCGGCGGGCTTGAGCTTCATCATGGGCGTGCCAGGCGCCGACGACATCATGCTCAACTACCAGAGCACCTCGTTTCACGACGCCTTGTATCTGCGCGACGTGCTGGGCCTGCAGCGCGCTCCGGAGTTCGAGGAGTGGCTGCAGAAGATGAACATCACGGATCGCGCCGGCCGGGTCCAGCCGATCCTGCCGGGCCACCACCTGCTCGAACAGATGCGCCTGCCCCCGCTCGCGGCATGAAGCCCGCCAAGACCATCACCCCCGACCCCTGGGCCGAACTGCGCGTCCATACGCAGGCCCGGGTGGCGCTCGGGCGCACCGGCGCCAGCCTGCCGACGCAGGAGGTGCTGAGTTTCGGCTATGCCCACGCACTGGCCCGCGATGCGGTTCACCTGCCGTTCGACGCCCCTGCCTTGTGCCGGCAGCTCGAAGCGGCCGGTTGGTCGACGCTGAACGTGCACAGCGCGGCCGAGGATCGGGCGACCTATCTCCTGCGGCCCGATCTCGGTCGCAGCCTGAGCGACGACTCCCTCCTGGCGCTGCGCGACCATGCGACACCGGAAGGCGTCGACCTCCTGCTGGTGGTCGGCGACGGCTTGTCATCGCTCGCGGTGAGCCGGCACGCGCTCGCGCTGATCGAGCAGATTCGAGCGCAGGCGCCGACACACTGGCGATTCGGCCCGGTCGTCGTCGCCCGACAGGCCCGCGTCGCGCTGGCCGACCCCGTGGGCGAGCTGCTGGGGGCGCGTCTCGTGGTGATGCTGATCGGCGAACGCCCGGGGCTGAGTTCGCCCGACAGCCTGGGCATCTACCTCACCTGGGCCCCTCGCCGCGGTCGCAGCGACGCCGAGCGGAACTGCATCTCGAACGTGCGTGCCGAAGGCCTGGACTATGCGCAGGCCGCCCGCAAGCTGCTGTGGCTGTGCCACGAGGCACAACGCCTGCAGCTCACCGGGGTGCAGCTCAAGGACCGCAGCGATCTCGTCGCGCTGAGCGACGCCGACGTCGAACCCTTGCTCCCGCTGAGCTGAAGCCCGACGCAGGGCGCGCGGCGCGCCATGAAAGACGCCGGCGCCACGAGCGATCGCGGGCCGGCGTTTCGTTGCGAGCGGTGCCGAATCAGGACGGCAGGAAGTCGATCGGATAGCGCGTGACGAGCGTCTCGACGTCTTCCGCCGGGAACGTCATCGAGCGGAAGCGCGCAAGCAGCTTCTGTTCGAGTTCGGGGTTCTTCAACTCGCTCGACACCTGCGTGCACGCGGTGACGCTGCCGCTCGGCGAGATCGTGAACTCGACGACGAACTTGCCCTGCAGCGACGCATCCTCGCGCAGCGCCCGGTTGTAGATCGCGTACAGCGCGCCCTTGTTGCGCTCCAGCACGAGGCGCACTTCCTCGATCGAGCGCGAGGCCTTGCCGCTGCCGCTCTTGCTCAGCGTGCCGCCCGTCTTGCCGTTGCCCGCACCCGTGCCATGCCCGCCCGTGCCGGTGATCGCGCCGCCCAGACCCGGCCCGCCGCCACCGCCGCCACCGGCCACGCCGGCCACGAGCGTCGTGGAGCGCCCCGCCAGGCCGCCGCCGCCGCTGTCGCGGCTGAAGCCCGCGGTGTTGATGCCGCCGCTGCCACCGGTGGCGTTGGAGGTGATCATGTTGCGGTCGGGCAGGCCCTGCTCCTTGCCGGCGCCCACGCCGACACCGGTGCCCGAACCGACGCCCGCGCCCTTCTTGATGTCCTGGTTCAGCTGCACGGCCAGCGGCGCGCCGTGCAGTTCGGGCGGCTGATCCTTCAAGGCGGCAAGCAGGCCGACACCCGCGGCCTTGTTGCGCGCGGCCTCGCGATCCTCGCCCGGCGGCTTGCCCGGGATCGGCTGGCGCGCCTCCACCACCGGCCGCTCGCGCGGCACGGGCTTGGTCGGCAACGGCGCCGGCTCGGACTTGTCCTTGAGGTCGGGCTTGGGCGGCGCTACTTTCTCCGCTTTCGGTGGGGGCGGTGGCGGTGGCGGCGGCTTGTCCAGCAGCAGCTTGGCGATCGGCGCCGGCAATGTCGCCGTCGGAACGCGTTCCGGTTCGGGCAGCGTGATGAAGCGCAGCGCGATGCCGAACACGATCACGAAGCCCAGTAGCGCCAGGAACAGTTTGCGAAAGCGTTCCTCGTCGTCGTGTGCCAGTGCCCAGGGGAGCGTCGATGTCCGGAAAGAGATGGCGGCCATGCGTCACTCCTTCCGGTTCACGGCGAACGACACGTCGGTGTAGTCCGCCACCGCCGCGGTGTACATCACCTTGCGCAGCAGTTGGTAGGGGATGTCCTTGTCGCCCATGATCGTGACCGCGTGCGCCTTCGAGGCGTTTTCGGCCAGCGCGACGGGCCGCGCGGAGAGGATGTCGAGCTCGGCCTTCAGGCCCGGGATCAGGTCGTCGGCGGCAGTGGCGAGCGGTGCGACGTCGGCCACCTTGCGGCCGTCGACGGTGATCTCGTTGCCATTGACGACAACGACCACCGTCTCCTTGGGATCCTTCTTGGCAATCGATTCCGGCAGGTGCACGGAAGCCGCGGGCAGCGTCTCGACGCCCGAGTTCGACAGCAGGAAGAAGATCAGGATGGTGAAGACGTCGATCAGCGACACGAGGTTCATGTCGAGCGCGTTGCCGTGGCGGGCGTTGCGCGCGGCTCTCTTCTGGATGGGGGTGAGCTTCATTGCCGCCCCTCTCAGTGCCGCACCGGCGCGTCGCCGATGGAGATGCCCGGGAACATCGGAACGTCGACCACCTCGGTGCCGCCGTTGGTCGACTTCACCGTGCTCATCGCGTCCATCACGTGGATCACGGTGTCGTACGGGATGTTCGGCTCGGGCAGCAGCGACGCGGCCGTGACGTCCGGGAACTTCTTCTTGATCTCGAACATCTGCGAGTTCAGCGTGACGAGGTCAGGGCCTGTGGCCGTGTTCGGGATGCGTGCGATCAGGCCGCCGATCTTGTCGCCGACCTCGATGGCGTCATGCCGCACGACGACCTCGAGCTTCAGGTCGTTCGTCTTGAGGCCTTCCCAGTTGCTCGACTTCGCGGGCAGCGTCAAATCGACCACGGACATGTTCGAGAACACCGCCGTCGACAGCAGGAACGGGATCAGCACGACGATCAGGTTGATGAACGCGCTGACCTCCAGCGCCTCGGACCCCTTGCGCAGGCGTCTAGTTCGCATGGCGGCACCCCCGGGGCTTCGGGTAGGTGGGTCGGCTCATTCTCACGCCGCCTTGTGTTCCGGAGCGAGACGTTGGACGAGGTTCAGGAAGCTGATCTTGGCGGCCTCGAGGCCGTCGACGATGTCGGCCGTGCGGGCCTGCAGGAACGAGTGGATCAGCAGGAACGGGATCGCGACCATCAGCGCGAACGCGGTGTTGTTCATCGCGATGGAGATGGACGCCGACAGCAGCGCCGCCTTCTCCGCCGGATTGACCTGCGACACGGCGGTGAACGCGTGGATCAGGCCCGTGATGGTGCCCAGCAGGCCCACCAGCGTGATCACGTTGGCGAACACGGCGATGTAGTGGGTGCGCTTCTCGAGGCGCGGCACGATCTCCATCATGCCTTCTTCCATCGCGGCGTCGATGTCGTCACGGCGACGCGACGACTGCAGGCGCGTCAGGCCGTTGTGCACGATCTTGCCGATCGCCGAATCCGACGACGCGGTCTGGCCCAGCACTTCCTTCCATTGGCCGCCTTGCAGCAGCGGCAGCACCTTCGACCAGTCCTTGCGGTTGGCGACGCGGGCCTTCTGCAGGAACACGAAGCGCTCGATGGCGATCGCCAGGCCGGTGGCCATGATCGCGAGGCTGGGGAAGATGAACAGACCGCAGTCCTGGAAGAACTTGATGATCGACTCGATGGAATTCATCTGGAAATCTCCGGGGAAACAGATTCGACAACGTGAAAGGGGAACGAGGCTTGCAATGCAGATTCAGTGAGCCGCGGGCGGCGCGGTCGCGGCAGGCGGTGCGGCCGCGGCCGCATGGGCCTGCTCGAGCGAGTCGTAGCGCACGTGGCGCCGGAAGACGTCGCGATCGACAGGCGCCAGCGCCTCGTCGACCACGCTCACCGGGGGCCGGCCGGCCAGGTCGCCCGGCAACGGCTTCTTCCAGGGAACGATATAGAGCACCTTCGGCAATTCTCGGTTGCCGATGATCTTCGTGGGATCGATTTCGGCGCGATCCTGGCCAAACGCAGGGGCGACAAGGCAACCGATCGTAAGCAGCGCGGCGAGATGGCGCGGTGAGGTCATGACTTCTCCTTCGGTGCGGCCGCCGGAGCGGGCGCGGAGGCGGCGGGTGCAGCACCCGCCGGCTTTCGATTCTTGACGTCGGCCACCCACTTCGTGACGACGGGGTCGCCCGCCGGGGTCAACGCGAGGTAGCGCGTGTAGAGCTCCAGCGCGCGGGCGCTGTCGCCCAGGTACAGGTCGTCGAGCACGCCGAGGTTGAGCACCGCGGTGGCGTAGTTGGGATCGATCGCCAGCGCGTGCTCATAGGCGTCGCGCGCCTTCGTGAACTCGCCGCTCTGGCGGTACGCGAGCCCCAGCTGGTTCCAGGCGACGGCCAGGCCCGGCGCGAGCGTGGTCGCTTTCTCGAGTTCCTTGACGGCCTCGGGCAGGCGTCCACCCTGGCGCGCGAGCACGCCGAGGTTGGCGTGCGGGCCGGCGAGGTCGGGGTCGGACTGGGTCAGCGCACGGAAGCCGCGCTCGGCATCGGCGGGATGGCCGGCGCGCATCAGCGCCAGCGCATCGTCGTAGGCGCGTTGCGTCGCGGGCGCGATCGGGCCGGTGGACGCGGCCTTGGGAGCCGCGATGGCGTTGGCGATCGACGCGACCTGCGGGGCGCTGGCGGCGTCCGCGGGCGCGGACGCGCCCGGCAGCGCGTCCCGCAGGCGCATGCCCACGGAGCCGCAGCCGGCCAGCAGCGTCGCGGCGGCCAGTGCCAGCAGCGCGGGCTTCACGGCGGTGAGCGGGTGGCGTTCAGCGGATCGCATCGACGGTCGCCTCGCTGTGTTCGGTCTTGTTGAAGCGGGCGGGCTGCAACGTCTTGAGCGAGTCGAAGCTCTTCTTCACCCACTCGTCGTAGATGCCCTGCTGGGTGCGGCTCGTGTTGATGCCGTGCAGCGCGATCGCCTTCTCGATGTACGGATCGGCCTGTTCCTCCAGCAGCTCGTTGTATTGCTCGAGCTCCAGCTTGGACAGCTTCTTCGGGCGCTGCGACGTGGTGAGCGACTTGGCGAAGTCCTGGTAGACGTTGGCCACCCGGTACGTGGCGGCCGTGGTGACCTCGGCCACGCCGTAGTCGGACGCCACGGCGTACGCCTTCAGCACCGCTTCCATCTTTTCCTTCTTGAGCTTCAGGTTCTTGGCGAGCGGCTCGACCAGCGTGACCTTCTGGTAGGCCTCGAACGCCGGTTGCGCGGCATCGAGGGCGGCCATCGCGCCCAGCGTGCGGGTGCGATCGGTGCGCGCCGCGCCGCCGTTCTGGTCGGCGACGAAGATCGCACGCATCTGCGCACTCTCCGCCCCGGCGTTGCCCTCGATGTGCGCGATCTGCGCGAGTCGATAGCGCGCCTCGATGGCCGGCTCCAGTGGCGTCGGGTACTGCTTGAGGTAGCGGTCGTAGTCCTTGGCGGCGAGCGCGCGGTTGGCCGCGGCATCGGCGGGTCGCGCCTTGCCGGCCTTGACGCTGTCCGGATCGCTGGCGGCGGCCCGCTCGTAGAGCGTCGCGGCCTGCCACAGCGCCGCGCGGGCGCGTGTCGCGCCTTCGGGCGTGGTGGTGGGTGTTCCCGAGGATGCCAGCGCGATCCGCTCGTACTGCGCGGCGGCGGGCGCCCATTGCTGCTGCTCGCTGTAGGCCAGCGCCAGGCGCGCCGTGACCTCGGGCTGGAGCGGGCTCTTCGGATAGTGCTGGCGGAATCCTTCCAGCATCTTCGTGGCGCCGGCCCAGTCCTTCAGGGCGATGAGGGACGCGGCGGCGTCGTATTCGGCGTTCTCGCGGATGGCCGATCCCGGCGCGGCGACGGCCACGCGCGCGAAGCTGTCGGCAGCGGCCTTGTTGTCGCCGGCGATGCGCGCCTGTTCGCCCTGCTTGTAGATCGAGGCCGCGAGTCGCTCGGTGAGCTCGCCTCGCGCCGGATCGTTGGCCGGGGCCAGTGCCAGCACCTCGCCGTAGGCCTTCTCGGCCTGGTCGAACTTGCCGGCCTCGAACGACGTGTGGGCGACCAGCGTCCAGGCCACGCGGCGCTGCGCCGGCGTGGCCGGTGGCTGCAGCGCCAGCACCTGCTGGGCGACGCCCGCGGCGCGCTCGTTGTCGTGCAGCTTGAACAGCGCGTCGGCGGCGTTGGTCAGCACGGCGGGCGTGCGCGAATCGGCCGGGAACGCGGCGGCGAAACGCAGCTCGCTGTCGACGCCGGAGCGTTGCAGCGGCACCAGCGCGTCGCCGGTGACGCCCTTTTGTTCAGCGGTGTGCGCGAGCAGCGCGGCGTAGCCGGCGTCCGCGCTGTGCGGATGCGTCGGGTATTCGTAGGCCGTCTTCTCGTATTCGACGGCCGACGCGGCGTACTGGCCGCTCTCGTACAGCACCTCGGCCAGCAGGAAGTTGTATTCCGCGGCCTCGGGATCGTTGGGGAACTCGGCCAGCCACTGGCGGTACCACTTGGCGGCCTCCACGTAGTCGGCCTGCGCCTTGGTCTTCTGCGCGCTCGAGTGGTAGCGCTGGGCCAGTTCGGCCAGCGCGGTCTTGACGAGCGGCTGCGCATGCTCCCAGCCTTCGGGATTGGCCTTGCGGAACGCACCTTCGAGGCCGTACTGCGCCACGTAGTCCTTCTTCGCGGCCAGTGCCAGCTGGTCGAAGCCCGCCTCCTGGTCGATCGCGATCACCTGGGCCTGCATGGCCGGCGCCTGCGCGTCGAGCGGGTTCAGGCGCGCGAAACCGGCGTAGGTGTCCGCGGCGTCCTTCGGGCGCTCCTGCTTCAGGTACAGCTGGCCCAGTTGCTGGTAGACGCGGAACTCGTACGAGCGGCGGTCGTCGCTGGTGATGTAGACGGGAATCGACTCGGCGCCCTTGAGGTTGGCCAGCGAGATGCCGATCACGCGCAGCGTGTCGTCCACCAGTTCCTTGTCGGCGCGGGTCAGCGCCTCGGACTTGTCGATGTCGTCGTCCTTGATGCCGACGATCTTGCTGTCGAGGACGCCGAAGAACGAGGTCAACGCCTCTTCGAGGTTGCCCTGCTTGAACTTGGACCAGCCCTGCATGTACAGCGCACGTTCGGTGTACGGGTTGCCCTTCTCGCCATTGAGCACCAGCGTGTAGGCCTGCTCGGCCTTCGGGTACTGGCGCAGCGTGAACAGGATCTCGCCGCGGCGGAATTCGGCCTCGTCGCGGTAGCGCGTCTTCGGGAAGGTCGCCACCAGCAGGTCGAGCGTCTTCAGCCCTTCCTCGAGCTGTCCGCCCTGCTCCTGCGCCCGCGCCAGTTGGTACAGCACGCGGTCGTTGTCGGGCGCGCTCGGATAGGTCTTGAGGTAGTCGCGGTATTGCGCGATGGCGGCGGAGTAGTCGGGCGTGCCGTTGGCGGTGGGCGTGACGGCGTTGGCGTTGTCGGCGCTGGCCATCGACAGGTCGCCCAGGCGGCGCAACGCTTCGGCGCGTTGCGACGCGTCGGGCGTCACTGCCAGGAAGTTGCGGTAGGCGGCGATCGCCTTGTCCTCGTCGGCCGGGATACCCGGGTCGGCGTCGATCACCACCTCGCGCGTCAGCAGCGTCTTGATCGTCGGCGCGTTGTCGGGCGTCGCGCCCGGCTTGTGGGTGCCGAGGCCGAACATCGAGCAGGCGCCCAGTGAGCTGGTGAGCAGCAGCACGGCCAGCGTGCGCGGCAGCGGCGCGAGCAACGTGCGGCGCGCGGGGACGGCGGCGACCAGGAGTGCGGCGCCTCCCGGCGGATGGCGTTCAGGGCTTCGCCGCATGATCGCCCTCCTTCGGTTCGGTGGCGCGGTCGTACAACTGCGCGACGGCGTAGCGGGCCTGCGCGGTGTACGCAGCCAGGCGTTCCTTCTGCGATATCAGCTCGGTGACGGCGATCTCCTGCAATGCACCCTGCTGTTCCTTGCTGAGCACGGCGACGCGCGGCATCAACACGTTCAGCCGTGCATCGAGTTCGGCGATGCGCTGCGCGAAGGCCTCGAAGCGGGCCGGCTCGTCGCGTTGCGCCTTGGCCAGGTCCTCGTCGTGTGCGCGGGCGTCGACCAGCGCGTCCTCGGTCTGCTTCTGGCCCTTCCTGGCGTCCCACATGCGCGCCGGGAACTCGTGCGCGAGCTGCCACGCGAGTGCGCCGGCGACGCGGCGCAGGCGGTCGTGCGCCTCGGCCAGGCCCGGGTCGATGTCGGGGGGCAGGCTGGCAAGCGTGCTGGTGACGCGGGCGAGACGCTGCTGCAGCTCGCGTTCCTTGGCGTCGGCGAAGGCGACGCCGTCGGCGGCCTCCTCGGCCTGCTTCACGGCGCCGGCGTTGTCGTCGCTGCGTTGCTGCAGGTGGGCGATGTCCAGGCCCGATGCTTCGCCTTGCGCGCGGATCTTGGGCAGGCGTTCGGCGAAGGCCTGGCGGCGCGTGGTCAGCATGTCGCCGAACACGCCCAGGTTGTCGTGCCATTCGGCCAGGTTGTGGCCGAGGAACTGCAGGTCGCGGTAGTTCTTGAACGCTTCCTGGAAGTCGTTGCCGGCGATCACGGGCGTCAGCAGCCGCGCATGCGGCATCAGCGGCAGGTCGCGGAAGGTCTGGAACCAGCCCATCTCCTCGCCGGGATTGCGGCTCATCAGGCCTTCGATCAGCTTGCCGTCGCGGATCGCCGCGATGGTCGCGTCGATGTTGGCGTCCTCGTTCTCGAAATTGGCGATCGCGTCCTCGTAGCGCTTGAGCGCCTGCGCGTCGGCGTGCAATTCGGCGTACGCGTACGGCACGGCCAGTTGCGCCTCGAGCACGGCGGAGTCGCTCGGGTCGCGGCCGGCGAGCTCGATCCAGGGCACCAGCGCCAGCTTGGGGCTGTTGAGGGCGTCGGCGGCCCAGCCGAAGCCCAGCAGCGCGGCGTTGGCCTCGATGCCTTGCAGGCGCACGCGCTCCAGATAGGTGCGCGCGTCCTGCGGCTTGCCGGCCTTCAGCGCGGCGAAGCCGAGGGCGACGTTGGCCTTGTCGCGCAGCGCGCGGCTTTCCTCGTCGGGCATCACCTGGCGACCGAGGTCGTCGAGCAGCGTCGTGCCGTGCGCGGTGTCGCCGCTGCGGATCAGCGCGACGCCCAGGTTGTAGCGCGCGTACAGGTCCTCGCTGCGCGGGCCGGCGATCGGCGTGAGGATCTTCGAGGCGCCGGCGTTGTCGCCGAGCGCCATCATCACGTTGGCCTGCAGCAGGCGGCGGTCGCCTTCCAGCGGCGCGGGCAGGACGTGCTCGATGCGCGCGAGCGCCTTGGACGCCTCCGGCATCAGGCCGCGCTGGTAGCGGATCTTGGCCAGGTAGTACCACGCCCGATCGCGTACCGACGGCGCCGCGCCGCGGGCGAGCAGCGCCTCGAACACCTCGCCGGCCTGCTGGTGCAGCCCGTACGACAGCAGCAGGCCGCCGCGCAGGATCTCGGCCTCGTCGCGGTGATGCTGCATGCGATCGAAGTGCTGCGAGACCTCCAGCTTCGTGATCGCCGGGAAGTAGCGGCCCTGGTAGAACTCGAACAGCACGTCGCCATAGTGCGGATCCAGCACCGGATGCAGCGGCGGATCGGCCGGCACCTTGTTCGGGTCGTCGGCGGCATGCGCGCACGATACGGCCACCACCACGCCCGCCGTGACGAGCGCAAGCGCGACAGACAGGCGCGGAAGGAGGCGCGAACGCTGGCGCATCGTCGTCACTGCCAGACTTTGACGTCGAATTCCGGCTGCAGCTTCTGCTGCAGATCCTTGATCTGCAGCTCGATGTACTTGGGCTCGGTGGTCTTGTCGAACTTGATCGTGGTCGCGCGCTTGTAGTCGCGGTCGTGCGGGCCCTTGCCGGTGAAGAACGCGACGATTTCGTGACTGCCCGCGCGCAGGTCGCCCAGGTAGACGCGCTGCACGCCGCCGCGGTGCAGCGCCTGCACTTCGAGCGGCGTGTACAGGTAGGTGGAGACGACCTTGTCGTCGAGCTTGATCTGCACGGAGTCGAGGTCGAACAGCAGGCCCACGTCCATCGACACGAAGACGGCCACCTGCGTGTTGGCCGGGAACAGCAGTTCCTCCTCCAGCACCAGCAGGTCGCGATTGAGGCGGATCACGTCGGCCTTGGTGGCCTGGACGCGGTCGTCGAGGCTTCCGGCGGGCGCGCTCGCGGCGGCGTCGGGCGCACTGGCGGCGCTCGCGGGCGCAGCGGCGCTGGCCGACGCATCAGGCACGGGCGCGGCCGCCGTCGCGGTCGGCGCAGCGGTGACGGCCGGCATCGCCGCGCTGACGGCCGCGGGCAACGGCGCGGAAGCTGCCGCGGCCGGGGCATCGGCCGCGAATGCCGAGGCGGCGAAGAGTCCGAGGGCGATCAACGCCGCGCGAGTCAGGTTCAGCATGCTGATCTCTCTCAATGTTTTCTTAGAACGTGGCCGACAGCACGGTGTTGAACACGCTCGCGTGGTACGAGTACGCCTTGCCGGAGTCGCCGACGGTGTAGTCGGCGAAATGGAAATCGATGAACTGGTAGGAGCCGCTGAGCTTGACGTCGTACTTGCCCGGCACGCTGCGCAGCGTGTACGAGACCGTGACCGCGGGGCCGAAGTCGTGCATCGTGCTCAGCTCGCGGTTGCGCGAGAAGTACAGCGTCTGCTGGGGGGCGTTGTCGCTGTAGAACAGCGCGTGGTTCTGGCGGTAGTAGCGCAGCGAGCTCTCGAGCAGCCAGCCCGGCGCGAGGTCGCGGTTGTAGCCCAGCTCCAGCGTGTGGCCGCGCACGCCCCAGGTATCCCAGTAGTAGCGGTAGTCGGCGCGGAACGAGCGCCGGTTGTTGGCGCCCTCCGGCGTGATGTCGCCGGTGGCGGACAGCTTGAGCGCCTTGCTCTCGCGGGTGCGCGGGTCGTTCTCGTGCACGAACGTGCCGAACACCCGGGCGAGCCGGTAGGGGCTGCCCAGCAAGCCTTCGTCGTTGATCGACTCGAGGTTGGCGCTGGCTGTCCAGCGCGGCGTCAGGATCTGCGTGAGCCCCAGCCGGTATTGCCAGTGGCGCGCCGAATCGAGCCAGCCGGGCGTGCCGTGCTCGCCGACCTTGTCGTTGGCCTTGCTGAAGCCGAGCGCGACGGTGGTCATGCCGCCGAACACGTCCTGCGTCAGGTCGACGCTGATCGTGCTGGCCTGGTAGTCGGGCTCCGTGCTCTTCGATCCGGAGACGTGGATCAGCGTATCGCGCACGACGTAGTCGAGGCCCAGGCCGCCCTGGTTGCGCGTTTCCTTGAACTTGCTGGCGGTGGTGACGACGTCGATCGACGCGTTGCTCACCGCGTCGACGTAGTAGCTGCCCGACAGCGACACGCGATCGAGCATGCTCTTGCGGATCAGCACCGCCGGCCCCTGCGCGATCACGCCGCCGCCGTCGTAGAGGTGGTACATCGTCTCGGCGCGGTCCTCCGGCAGGTCGACGGCCTGCACCGAGCCCGCGGCCAGCGCGCCGCCGACGAGGCCGGCGACGGTCGCGGCGTTCTTAATTGCAGCCACAGCCGCCTCCCTGGACGCCCGTGGCGCCGCGCGAGCCTTCGCGAACCGTGTAGACGTGGTCCTGCTGGCGCGACGGCAAGTCGTTGAGCGCCGCCTTCATCACCGGATGGGCGAGACGCTCGCGTTCGTACGGCTTGACCCAGGGCTCGATCGGCTTGAAGGCGCAACCCGCGAGCACGAAGGTGGCACCAGCGGACGCCAACAGGCAGGCAAGGCGAGGGACAGGACGCAGGAGGCGCATCGTCATTCCTTCAGCAATCCGCGGATCTGCTGTTCGTAGTCGCGCTCCGTGCCGGCGTGGAAGCCGCGCGTGAGAAAGCGCATCTTGCCGTCGCGGTCGATCACGACGGTCGACGGCATGGTGTTCAGGTCGTACAGCTTGCTGACCTTCTTGTCGGTGTCCAGCAGCACCGGGAAGCTGACGTTCAACTTCGCGGCCGTGGCGAGCGCGGTGCGCGGGTCGTCGTCGACGTTGACGCCCAGCAGCACGAAGCCCGACTTGTGGTACTTCTGGTACAGCGTGTCCAGGCGCGGCATTTCTTCGCGGCACGGGCCGCACCAGGTGGCCCAGAAGTTCACCAGCACGACCTGGCCGCGCAGTTCGTCCAGGCGCACGTTGCGGCCATCGGCGCCGCGCAGCGTGAAGTCGGGCGCGGCGGCATTCGTCGCGGGGGTGGCGGCGGCGGCCGTTGCAGCCACCAATGCGAGCGTGGAGGCGAGAGCGACGGCGACGAGGGAACGGATCATGCGCATTTGGATTTCACCTGGCTGAGATCGAACGGCGATAAATGTGGAAAGGGGGGTGTCGTCAGGGATATCGACGACGAAGGCCGTCCGATCAAGCCGGGGAGGGGTCAGCTTTGTCAGAAGAAGAACGCGAATCCCAGCGACAGCTCGGGGTTCTGCGTGGCGGAGCGCTTGCCGAGCAAGTCGAGCGTGAAGATGTGGTCGCGCACGTCGGCGCGCAGCGCGACCCAGTCGGCCAGGAACAGCTTGGCGCCGACGCCGAAGTTCCAGGTCTGCATGCGTTGCGAGTCGAACGAGGTGTTGCCGATGCCGCCGATGACGTACATCGTGGAGGCCTTCGCCCAGTTCTTGCCGATGAAGATCTCGCCCGGCAGGAAGTTCCAGCCCACCGACAGGTCGTAGTACTTCAGCTTTTGCTGTTCGGCCGTGAAGATGCCGCCCGGCAGGATCTGGCGGAAGGCCTTGTCGCTCACCTTGGTGCGCCCGTAGGTGGCTTCGACGAAGAAGTCTTCCGTGATGTCGTAGCCCAGCCGTGCACCCCAGTTGAAGCTGGTGCCGAAGTTCTGCGACGAATAGCTGCCGCCGAACAGGCCGACCTCGAAGTCGTTGGACGGGTACTTGGGCTTGTGCACCTCGCGGCGCTCGACCTGCGGCACGATCACCTGGTCGGGCGTCGTGTCGGCCGCGGGCGCGTCGGCGGCGCGTGCCTCGACCTGCATCAGCAGCGCGAGGACGCATGCCGTGGCCAGCGTGGCGGCGATCGCCTTGGCCGCGAGGGCGACGTTGGACGGGCGCGAAGCGGTCTTGGAGCGGCTCTGGTCGGTCATGGGCGGCGCATCAGAAGAAGAAGGAGAGTCCGGCGGTGGCCGCGCGGTACTCGAGCGAGCGCTGGTCGGAGACGAACGCGGTGTAGATCGCGTAGTCGGCCCGGATCATGAAGCGGTCGGTGAGGTGATAGCGCGCGCCGACGATGGCGTCCGCCATGCGCGCGTTGGTGGGCTGGAAGTTGACCAGGCTCTGGTTCGGGATGTTATGGAAGCGCCCGATGCCGATGCCCGCGAACGGCGAGAAGCGCTGGTCGGACCACGGCTCGGCCTGCAGGTTCGCATGCCACAGCGTGGTGCCGGAGAACACGCCCTGCACCTGGCCCAGCGTCCACTCGATGCTCAACGTGTCCGACAGCCGATACGACAGCCAGAACTTGATCATCGGCTCCTGGTGGAAGCGACCGTAGCCTGCGCCCAGCTCGACGCGGCGCGCCAGGTAGTCGTCATAGGCGACGTCGGCGAACCGCTGCTGCAGGCCGTTTTCGGCCAGCGTGGTCTGCAGTTGCGCGCGCGTGACCCAGCCAACCTTCCCGCCAGCGGTGCGCACCTTGTACCAATCGGTATGGCGCAGCTCGATCGCGATCCACTCGCCACGTGCCGCGACGAAGAAGATCGGATAACCGCGGCCCGCGAACGTGTGCAGCTCGATGTACGGATCGGTGATCTGGACGCGTTCGATCTTGTCGCCGCCGATCACGCTGTCGGCCACCGGCACCGTCGGCGCCGAGACCGTGGCGAGCGGCGCGGGGATCTCGACGGTGTTCTTCGAACCCGGCACCGGCACCGTGGCCACGAGCGGCTTCGGCTCGACCGCGGACGCGGCGTCGGCGGGCGCAGGGGCCATCGCTGCGGGCGCGGACGCGGTGACGTCCGCCGGAGCGGGCGCGCCCGCCTGCGTATCGGCCGCGCGCGCGCCACCCCACGCGAGCGCGAGGGCACACGCCAGCAAGCCCGCGATCACCCGGGGCTGCGTGGACAACGACATCACGGCGCGGACGCCGTTCATTGCGTGTTGCACGTACCCGTCGCCGGATCCGCAGGAGTGAACATGCTGTAGCTGGAGCTGCTGAATTCGTTCTGGCCGCTCGGCACCGGATGGCTGATCCAGTAGGAGATCAGCTTGGCGTTCGGGTCGTCCTGGCTCGTGAAGATGCGCCCGCCACCGTGCAGCACGTTGAGCACGAGGGGCTTGTCGAACAAGCGGCTCTGGATCGGGCTGCCGAACACCGTCGTGCCCTGCGCCGAGTAGAAGTTCTTGTACATGTCTGTCGCGCGGATCGTGGTGGCCATCGCGGTGTCGGTCGCCGCCGTCGCGAGGTCGGCATCGGCGATCGGGCTGGCCGCGACGATCACGCGCAAGGCGCCGCCGGTACCGGTGTTGCTGTCATGGCAGCCGGCGCCCGAGCACGTGTTCGTCGAGGAGACGCCATTCTGGACGATGGGCAGCTCCTTGAGGAAGATCGGGAAGATGCACTTCTCGAAATAGGGAAACGCGAGCGTCGCCCCGCCGGTCACCACCGGATTCGTCACATTGCCGGGATTGCTCAGCGGATCGCCGCCGCCGCCGCAACCGGCCAGCAGGCCGCCCGCCACGACGACCGCGCCGAGGACGTGGCCCCGGCGCGTGGATTCCGCGACTGCGCGTGGAACGGCTGTCCGTAGCGCTTCGTCATCCTGCGCGAAGGCGCAGGATCCAGCCTTCGAAATCTGCATCAACATCTTCATGGAGTCAGGCAACCCGCTGCGATCCAGTTGGCGATGGTCGCATAGTTCGCGCTGTTCGCGGGCAGTACCGCAGTGGTCTGGCTGGTTGCCGCATCCGGGTGCGGAATGGTCGACGGGCGGGCCAGCAGGTAGTCCACCGGCGGATGGCAGGTGTCGGAGACCATCGTCATCGTCACGCCCCAGTCGCCTTCCGGATCGCCGGTCAGCACGAAGCGGTTGTCGGTGAACGAGGTCGCGCCGGTCGGCTTGTTGTCGGATCCACGCGCCTGGTGGCAGCCGGCGCAGGTGCTTTGCAGGATCGGATAGACCGAGGCCGCGAAGGTGTCTTCATCCAGCGTCGGGACCATGCGGGTGCCGCTGGTCGGGTCGAACGGGTCGTTGTAGTACTTGCCGCCGGTGTCGATCCACTCGGCCACCAGGCGCAGCTCGGCGCGATTGAGCATCTTGGAATGGTCCGGCGCCGTCGACGGCGGGGTCGGGTGCGAGGTCTTGGCGGCCGCGTCCGACATCAGCGACTGGCCCGACAGGATCTCCATCAGGCGGCTCTTGCGGGCCAGGCCCGTGGCCTCGCCTTCGCTGGCCGCGGTGTTCACGAGCGCCGGCTGGCGCGCGAGCATCGGCACGCCGTCGTCGAAGAAGATGACGGGACGGCCCGACGCGTCGAGCTGCGGGTCGCCGATCATCAGCCGGTCGTAGGACACCACGCGCCCGTCGCCGCCGATGGTGGCGCTCAGGTCGGTGTGGTCGGAGATGTTGTGGCACGACGTGCAGGTCTTGGCGCCGCGGTCGCGCGTCCACAGCGGCTGGATGTGCTGCGGGTAGTTGATGACGCCGTTGACCGGCAGCGGCGTGACGAGGTCGTCTGCCGCGCTCGGATTGCCGGTGAAGCGCAGCGAAACGGCCGGGCGGGCGGTGACGCCGGCCTTGGCGGTATCGGCCCAGATGTCGGTGGAGACCATGTCGGCCTTGAGCGTCGCGGCCGTCGGATCGAGGCGTACGCGGGTCTCGGCCATCGTCTCGCCGGACAGGTGGGCGCTGGCCATGGAGGCGAGCAGGCCGGCCGGCTGGGTTTCGGCAATGGAGCCGCTGTTCATGGCCTCGCCGCGACGCGGGCTGTGGCAGCCGTCACAGGTGCGGCGTTCGCCCGGACGCACCTGGATCCAGTTGGTATGGGTCTGCAGCGCGCGGCCTTGCGAGTCGACCACAGCCAGGGCGATCGGGGTGTCGGCCGGCACGTTCAGCTTGAACGAGCCGTCGGGTTCGATCGGCGCGTAGCCGAGCACCTGCTGGGCCTCGAAGTCGGTCTCGCCCAGCGAGCTGCGCATCTTCATCATGCTCGTGGGCGGGGCCACCGCGCGCACCGCGCGGATGAAGCGGGCCGGCGCGCAGTTGTAGGCGGCGTCGGCGGGGTCCTTCATGCGGGCGATGTCGGCGACCGTGGCGCGCGTGTCGTTCACGTCGATCGGCGTCGTCTGCGGGATCAGCGTGGTGCAGGTGCCGGTCTGGTCGGCGGCCACGAGCATCTGGGCTCCCATGCGGCCGAGGCCGTCGGTGTCGTAGACGCTCTTGACGTTCAGCGTGCCCATGTTCTGCGCGGCCAGCGTCTGGTCGAGCGGCGCCGGGGTGCTGGTCGCGGGTTCGGTGCGCGCCTGGATCGCGACCGGGTCGGTGTACATGAAGCCGGCCGGCGGCGTGGCCACGGGCAGCATCGACTGGTTGGCCGGGTCGAACATGTACACGGCGTAGGGCGGCGGCACGTTGTCCTGCACCGGATCCAGCGCGGTCTCGGCGACCGGGCGATCCATGTCGCCGAGCTTGGCGAGTTCATCGGCGGTGAGCGTCGAGCAGGGCACGACGACGCCGTTCTTCGTCACTTCGCACGGACGGTACGAGACCAGCACGCGGTTGGTGCCGTCCCACAGCGGGTAGGGCGCGGTGAAGCGGCCGTACATGGACACGCCGCGATCGAGATTGACGACCTTGTCGGTCGCCTGGACCTGGCCACCGACCGCCGCGACGGACTTCTTCGCCGGCGTGTTCTGCTCGGAATAGTTGGCGGCGTCGATCAGCATCAGGCCGCCGCCTTCCTTGGTGCGCTGCAGCGGCATCAGGTCGGAGGTGAGGAAGCCGGCGTACTTGGAGGTCGGATCCATGTCGCGCGGGTGCAGGAAGCTGTTGCCGTCGCTGTGCGCGCCGTACAGCACGAACATGTTGGTGCCGTCCGGGTTGACCGTGAACACCTTGAAGTGGTTGCGGCCGCCGACGTGGTCCCAGCGCGAGAACATGATCTGGCCGTTCGGGCGGATCACCGGGTTGCGGTCGTGGCTCTGGTTGTACGAGATCTGCGTGATGCCGCTGCCGTCGAGCGCCATCGTGTGCAGGTTGAACACGCGCTCGCGCTCGTATTCGTCCAGCGCGTAGTAGGTGTGGCCCAGCGCCTGGTTCAGGTGGGACTTGGTCTGGCGGTTCGACGTGAAGACGATGCCCTGGCCGGCCGGCAGGTAGACCGCGTGGATGTCGTCGTCGGTGGAGGACGTGACGCGGCGGAAGGTGCCACCGGTCAGGCCGCCGGTGGTCATGTCGTATTCCCAGATGTTCCAGTGGCCCGTGCAGGCCGCCACGCCGCCGACCGTGATCGGGTTGGAGGTGGGGCAGCGCATCGAGAACAGGATCTTCTTGCCGTCCCACGAGACCTCGGGCGTGGAGGCGTCGCCCTTGCCCAGCGTGAACTGCGCGGTGATGTTGTGCTCGGGGGCGCTCGGCGACGATTTCTCGCGGATCATCAGGTCGCCGCCGTCGGCACTCGGCGCGCCGTTGGTCGGATTCAGCCCGATCGTGTTGACGCGCTTGGCGTACGCGATGGGCACGTCGCCCTGGACGGTGACGGTATTCGACTCGGACTTCGAACCGCCTCCGCAGGCGCTCAGCGCCAGGATGCCGACGGCAGCCAGTGCGTTTGCGGATCCGAGAAGGGTGCGCGTCGAGAACGTGATCGGCAGCTTCATGATGGGTCTTTCCTTGGAGTTCTTCTGTTCCGGCTCAGCCCAGGAGGCCGGCGGAGTAGTGCAGTGCGCCCTGCGCATCCACGATCACCGCGTCGATGCCCGCGTGGGCCTCGACGAAGCGCAATCCTTGTTCGACGCCCAGCACGAAGACGGTCTTCGAGAAGGCTTCGGTCGTCAGGCCGTCGTCGGCGATGATGGTCACGCTGCGCACGCCGTCGGGCGACGTGCCGGTGCGTGGGTCGAGCAGGTGGTGGCAACGGACGCCGTCGCGCTCGAAGAAGCGCTCGTAGTCGCCCGAGGTCGAGATCGAGACGTCTTCCAGCGGCAGCAGCGCCACCACGGCGCCTTCGCGGCGCGGGTCGCGGATCGCCACTGTCCACGGGCGGTCGCCGCGCGAGCCCATGACGTGGCTGTCGCCGCCGGCGGCCACCATCGCGTGGGCAATGCCGAGCCGGCGCAGGATCGCGACGGCGTTGTCCACCGCGTGGCCCTTGGCGAAGCCACCCAGGTCGATGCGCACGCCCTTGCGCGCGAAGCGCACGCTGCGCGTGGCCACGTCGAGCCGAACGTGGCGCCAGTCGATCAGCGGCAGCACGTCGGACAGGGCGGACGGATCGGGCGCGACGCCGGCGCGATAGTCATACAGGTTGCCGGCGCTCGCGAAGGTGATGTCGAACGCGCCGCCCGAAAGCCTGGAGAATGCCAGCGCCCGCGACAGCAGGCCGAACATGCCGTCGCTGACCTGCACGGGGCCGTCGGCGGCGCCCGCATTGACCAGGGACAGCTCCGAATCGGGCTTGTGCGGGCTCATCGTGGCGTCGATGCGGTGCATCTCGGCCAGCACGGCGGCGATCGCCACCTCGGCGTCGAGCCGGCTGGCCGCGTGCAGCTCGACCTCGATCGACGTGCCCATGATGGCCTCCTCGCGCCGATACCAGCCCGCGCTCGCCGATCCCTGGACGGGAGTCGGCGACGGCGGTGCACTGGCGGTGACGGGCGTGTGGAGGCTGGTCATGAAGCTTTACCCTGAATCCGGGATGGTTCGAGGGACGCTGGGGAGGGCAAAATCGGTGTTGCGGAAACAGTGGGCGCCGTCCGGAAATGGACTGCGCGGCGGGCACGCGGATTGCACATTCCGTCGCTTCGGGCGCATCTTCGCAGCGAAGAGCTTCGATCAAGTGTGAATAAGTGCCGCTTTTTTGGACGCACTGTTTCGCCGAGCCTGTAATCAGTAACGAGATGTTCTGTTAGGAGGGACCGGGCCTCAGTTGTGTGCAAACGCAACGCAAATTCGGCCGCGGCGTGAGGTTGTGCACGAAAATTTCGGGCACTCGGACCGGCGATGCAATGAAAAACGGCGCCGAGGGCGCCGTTTGCAGATCTGGGCCGCAGCCGGAATTACCGACTGCCGGAGGCGGCTGCCGACCCCTGCGCCGCTGCGCGCTCAGCCATCTCGCGCATGCCGTTCAGCTGCTCGCGCAGGAACTGGGCGATCGGGTCGTCAGGCTGGGCCACCTTCAGCGCCTGGTTCCAGGCCCCCAACGCGGTGCGGAAGTCGCGCTGCGTCATCGCGTAGCTGCCCTTGAGCGCCAGCGCCTTGACGTGGTTCGGGTCGATCGCGAGCGCCCGGTCCACCAACTGGATCGGCTCGCCGTCGAGACTGCCATTGCCGGTGGCGGCCAGCATGTCGGCCAGGTCGGCCAGCACGTTGGCGTCCTTGGGACGCAGCGCCGCGGCCTTGCGGTAGTCGGCGACAGCCGCCGGGCCATGCTTGAGCATCGCCTGGGCGCGCGCGGCCTGCAGCCAGCCGTTGGCCTCGTCGGGGTGCGCCTCGGCGCGCTCCTGCATGACGGCCACCTGGGCGTCGGCCGACGGGCCCGGCCCCGGCGCGGCGTCGGGCGTCACCGGCAGCATGCGCGGCGAGCCGACCCAGGCGTAGCCGGCGCCGGCCACCCCGATGACAAGCACGGCCAGGCCAATGACCAGCCCGCGCGTGGGACGCGCGACCGCCGCGACGGCGGCGGCCGGATCGGTGACGTGGGCGACCGCCGGGCCGCGCCAGACGAGGATCGCCAACGTGGTCGCGACGAGCAGGAGGGACAGGATCACGAACAGCGTCATGCGGAAGTTCCGGGGCGGGACATCGGGTCCAGGGAGATTTCGGGCGCGTCGCCCTCGAACACCGGATCGGCTTCGAAGTGGTCGTCCGCCAGGCGCGATCGGCGGCGGATCACCACGGCCAGCGCGGTCAGCGCCACGGCCAGGAGCAACGCCGGGCCCAGCCACAGCACGGCCGTCGTGGCCTTCAGCGGCGGGCGATAGAGGATGAAGTCGCCGTAGCGATCGGTCATGTAGTGGCGCACCTGGTCGTCCGACTGGCCGCGCTTGAGCATCTCGCGCACTTGCTGGCGCAGGTCGACGGCCAGGTCGGCGTGCGAGTCGGCGATCGTCTGGTTCTGGCAGACCAGGCAGCGCAGCTCGCCGGTGATGGCCAGCATGCGAGCCTCGAGCACAGGGTCGGCGGCCGTGAGCGTGGCGGTCGGGGCCTGGAACTTCACGGTGGCGCCGGTGTCGGCCGGCGCGGACGGTGCCGACGCGGGCGCGTTGACGGCGAAGGCCGGCAGCGCGAACGCCAGCAGCGCGGCGAGGACAAGGCGGCGGACGTCAGCCATTGAGCTTCCTCAGCAGCGGCAGCACCTTGTCCGACAGCACCGCGGGCGTCAGCGCGCCGATCTGCTTGAAGCGGATCACGCCCTGCTTGTCGATGATGAAGGTCTCGGGCACGCCGTAGACGCCGAAGTCGATGCCCACGCGGCCGTTGGCGTCGAACAGCGATGCGTCGTACGGATTGCCGCGCTCGGCCAGCCATTGCTGCGCGGGCTCGCGCTGGTCCTTGTAGTCGAGCCCGTAGATTGGCAGCGCCTTCAGCTTGGCGAACTCGACGAGATGGGGGTGCTCGTCGCGGCAGGCCTCGCACCACGAGGCCCAGACGTTGAGCATCCACACCTTGCCCAGCATGTCGGCGCGGCGCAGGGTGAGATCCGGCTTGTCGAGCTGCGTCAGCGCAAACTCGGGCGCCGGCTTGCCGATCAGCGGCGACGGCACCTCGCGCGGATCCTTGGTCAGGCCGACGGCCATGAAGGCGACGATGACGATGAAGATCCCCAGGGGAATCATGAAGCGAGGTTCGGACCCCAGCGCCCGCATGAGGCGGATGAAGAGACGCGTCATGCCGACTCCCCGCTGGCGCCCAGCGGCCCGACCACCGGCACCGGTGGCCTGGCCGGCAGCAGCGGCGCCTCGGCCTGGCGCGCCTTCTGGCGATAGCGGCGGTCGCTGATCGCGACGATGCCGCCGAGCGCCATCAACAGGCAGCCGCCCCAGATCCAGTCGACGAACGGCTTGACGTGGATGCGCAACGTCCAGGTATTGGGCTGCACGGCCTCGCCGAGCGACACGTACAGGTCGCGCGTGAACCCTGGCTCGATCGCGGCCTCGGTCGTCGGCGTGCGCTGGATGCGGTACACGCGCTTCTGCGGATGCAGCACCGCGATTTCGCTGCCGTTGTGCGTGACGGGCATGTCGGCCTCGATGGCCTCGTAGTTCGGGCCGCGCAGTTCGTGCAGGTCGCCCAGGCGGAACTCATAGGCGCCCACCGTGGCGCTGCTGCCGATGGCCATCGTCAGGTCTTCCTCGACCTCGTAGGTGCGCACCATGCTCACGCCGAACGCGAACACCGCAACGCCCAGGTGCGCGAGCCACATGCCCGTGAGCGAGCGCGGCCACTGGCGCATGCGGGCGAACAGGCTCATCTGTACGCCGCCATCGGAGCGCAGGCGCTCGACCGCGTCGGTGACGATGGACGCCGTGATCCAGTACGCCATCAGGAAACCCAGCATCGCCATCAGCGACAGCTTGCCGGCAAGCCAGGAGGTGGCCAGCGCGCCCAGCACCGAGGCGAGGGCCGCCCAGCGCAGGCGATGGAACAGCGACGGCAGCGAGGCCTCCTTCCAGCGCGCGAGCGGGCCCAGCGCCATCAGCAGCACGACGGGCACCATCAGCGGCAGGAAGACCGTCTCGAAGTAAGGCGCGCCCACCGAGATCTTGCCCATGCCCAGCGCGTCGAGCAGCAGCGGGTACATCGTGCCCAGCAGCACCGAGGCGCAGACGACCACGAACAGCATGTTGTTGCCCAGCAGCATCGACTCGCGCGACACCAGCGCGAAGCGCGCGCCCAGGCCCACCTTGGGCGCCCGCCATGCGTAAAGCGTCAGCGCACCGCCCACCACGATGCCCAGGAAGATCAGGATGAACAGCCCGCGCTTCGGATCGGTGGCGAACGCGTGCACCGACGACAGCACGCCCGAGCGCACGATGAATGTGCCCAGCAGCGAGAGTGTGAACGCGAGCAGCGCCAGCAGCACCGTCCACGACTTGAACGCGCCGCGTTTCTCGGTGACGGCCAGCGAGTGGATCAGCGCCGTGCCGGCGAGCCAGGGCATGAACGACGCGTTCTCCACCGGATCCCAGAACCACCAGCCGCCCCAGCCCAGCTCGTAGTAGGCCCAGGCGCTGCCCAGCATGATGCCGATCGTCAGGCACGACCAGGCGGCCGTCGTCCACGGCCGCGTCCAGCGCGCCCAGGTGGCGTCGAGCTTGCCCTCGATCAGCGCGGCGACGGCGAACGCGAACGCCACCGAGAAGCCGACGTAGCCCATGTAGAGCATCGGCGGGTGCGCCACCATGCCCGGGTCCTGCAGCAGCGGGTTCAGGTCATTGCCGTCCATCGGCACCGGAACCAGCCGGTCGAACGGATTCGACGTGGTCAGCATGAACAGGATGAAGCCGATCGAGACCAGGCCCATGATGCCCAGCACGCGGGCGACGAACGCCTCGGGAAGCTTGCGGCTCCACTGCGCCACGGCCAGCATCCAGGCGCTGAGCATGGCCAGCCACAGCAGCAGCGACCCCTCGTGGCCGCCCCAGACGCCGGCGATGCGGTACGGCAGCGGCAGCGTGCTGTTGGAGTTGCTCGCCACGTAGAGCACCGAGAAGTCGTTGCGCACGAAGCACGCGACGAGGCAGAAGAACGCGACGGCCACGAGCAGCCCGTGCGCGCGCGCCGCGGGACGCGCGAGCGCCATCCAGTCGGCGCGACCGCGCGCCGCGCCGATCATCGGCAGCGTGCCGAGGATCAGGGCCACGGCGAGCGCGACCAGCAGCGCGACCTGACCAAGTTCCGGGATCATTGATGGGCTTTCATTTTTTGTCCGTCTTCATGCTGCCGCCGTGCTCGGCGGCCTGCTTCAGCGCCGCAGCGGCTTCGGGCGGCATGTAGTTTTCGTCGTGCTTGGCCAGGACTTCCCTGGCCGTGAAGACGCCGTCCGACCCCAGCTTGCCCTCCGCGACCACGCCCTTGCCTTCCTTGAACAGGTCGGGCAACGGACCGTGATAGTGCACCTGCATCGATTTCACGAGGTCGGTGACCGTGAAGACCACGTCGACGCCGTCGCGCTTGACGCTGCCGGCGGTGACCATGCCGCCGACCCGGAACGGCCGGCCCTCGGGGGCCTCGTGCGCCGCCACCTGCGACGGCGAATAGAAGAAGACGAGGTTCGAGTTGAACGCGTTGAGGACGAGCGCGGTGGCCACGCCGACCGCGACGAGGATGCCCAGGATGATCGTCAGGCGCTTGCGGCGAGGGGTCACGAACGATCTCCCGCCGAGCGCGCGGCCTGTTCGTCGGCCATGCGTTCGGCGATCGCCAGGCGCGCCGCCCGGTGGCGCCAGCGCGCGAGCAGCGGCTCCACAAGCATCAGCAGGGCAAAGGTACCGTAGGCGCCCCAGACGAAGCCGCCGCGGCCGCCCATGGCTAGGAATTCAGATAGCGAGTGCCATTGCATGGCTCATCCTTGATTGCTATTGGCGACCAGCGCCCGCGCCCAGGCGGTGTCGCCCTCGCGCTCGAGCACGATCGCCCGCGCCCGCACGAACACCACCG
>Ga0307516_10001234_pt1 | contig 35605 bp, 23 predicted proteins | sample 19_EM_MG_FD_203310 | JGI IMG/M metagenome (GOLD analysis project Ga0307516, IMG submission 203310) | Populus trichocarpa ectomycorrhiza microbial communities from riparian zone in the Pacific Northwest, United States - 19_EM | ecosystem: Host-associated > Plants > Roots > Unclassified | place...
TCGCGCTGGGCGGTGCCGTCGAGCGCGCCATCGTTGCCGGTGGAGCCCTGGGTGGTGTGGTCGAAGCCCGCCGCCGGCGTGGGCACCGGCAGGCCGAAGGCGCCAAAGATCTGCGCGGCGGTGATCTGGCCGCCGGTTTCGAACGAGAGGGTCTCCACCAGTGAGTCGCCGCCGAGGAAGAAGTCCTTCAGCGTGACCTGGTTGGACGAGCTGCCGTTGACCCGCAGGATCAGGTCGTTGCCCGACTTCATCAGGCCGGACGCCACCTGGTTGAAGGTGATGCCGTTGGAGAACACCAGCGTGTCTGCACCGCTGGTTTCCTGGATGACGTCTTGGCCGGCGGTGTAGACGTACCGGTCGTCGCCGATGCCGCCGATCAGGGTGTCGTTGCCCGCGGCACCGTTCAGCGTGTCATTGCCGGCGCCGCCGAGCAGCACGTCATTGCCGGCCGTGCCGGTGAGCACGTCGTCGCCGCCCACGCCCGGCACCGGGGGGTCTCCCGGCTCGCCGGGATCTTCGGGGTCTTCCGGGTCATCGGGATCCTCGCCGCCGCCGGCCGGCAGGGGCGTGAGCAGGGCGGCGATCTGCGTGGTCGTGAAGTAGTTGCCGCCGTCGGGCTGCACGTAGTCGATGGCGTGGTCACTGCCCAGGAAATGGCCGGTGACCCGCACCTGCTGGCCCAGGGCGCCGTCGAGCAGGATCACCAGGTCGTCGCCGTCGCGGTGGAAGCTCAGGCGCGAGGCCGCGGCATCCAGGAAGAACACCCCATCGAAGCCGCCGGAGCGGTTGTCGATGACGTCCACGCCGCCCCCGGCCCGGTAGTAGTAGGCGTCGTCGCCCGCCCCGCCGACCAGGGTGTCGTTGCCGTCCTCGCCGTCCAGCACGTCGTTGCCGGCGCCGCCGATCAGCCGGTCGTGGCCTGACCCGTTGTGCTGGCCATTGCCGCCGGACAAGTAGTCGTTGCCGTCCCCGCCTTCGATCTGGTCGTCGCCGCCCATGCCGAACAGGGTGTCGTGGCCTGCCAGGCCACGAAGCAGGTCACGGCTGTCGTAGCCCACCAGTTGTTCACCGGCGGCCGTGCCGTCGAGCAGCGCTTCGAAGCCGCCTTCAACGCCCTGCGCCGCTACCATGTGGCCGATGCGCTGCGCGGTGAGCAGGTAGCCGCCCGCCGGTTGCACGTAGCTGATGGCCTGGTCGCCCCCCAGGAAGTGGCCGGCCACGCGCACCGACTGGGCCGCGTCGCCGTCCACCAGGATCAGCAGGTCGTTGCCGTCGCGGCTGAAGCTCAGGCGGTCCTCGCCGATGCCGTCGGTGAAGAAGATGCCATCGCTGCCGCCGCCGCTGTTGTCGATGACGTCGGCGCCATCGCCCAGGGCGTAGACGTACCGGTCGTCGCCGGTGCCGCCGGCCAGCGCATCGTTGCCGGTGCCACCGTCCAGCTGGTCATCGCCGCTGCCGCCGGACAGTGCATCGTTGCCGGCCTCGCCCTCCAGGTAGTCGCTGCCGCCTTCGCCGTGGATCCGGTCGTCGCCGATGCGGCCCCAGGCGGCATCGTCGCCATCGCCCAGGTGGATCTGGTCATCCAGGTCGCGGTAGCCGATCACGGTGTCGGCCTCGGCCGTGCCTTGCCACACCACGCGGCTCTCCACGTCGGCGCGGCTCAGCGAGCTGCCGTCGGCAAAGGCGAAGTGGTCCAGCTTGAAGTGGTCGGTGGGCTCCTGGAACCAGTTCTGCACCGTGATCGAATCGCTGCCGCCGGCGTGTTCGATGATCAGGTCGCTGCCGCGCCGCACGAAGCTCAGCTGATCGGCCGCGATGCCGTCGCCGAAGCTCAGCGTGTCCACGCTCGGCTCGATGTTGCTGTAGGCCTGGCCCGGCCGGCGCTCGACCAGCAGGTCGTGGCCGTCGCCCAGGTTGAACATGTAGGTGTCGTCGCCGAACGAACCATACAGCGTGTCGTTGCCGGCCCCGCCTTCCAGCGTGTTGACGGTGTAGGCCCACGGGTTGTCGTAGGCCTCCAGCACGTCGTCGCCGGCGCCGCCCCGCAAGGTGTCGGCCCCCTGGCCGCGCACGGTGTCGTTGCCGGCGCCCCCCTGCAGCTCGCCGCTGCCTTCGAGCAGGTCATCGCCGTCGCCGCCGTCAAGCTGGCCGGTGCCCTGCAGCGTGTCGTCGCCGGCCCCGCCCTGCAGCACGTCGAGGCCGTCGCCGCCGCTGAGCACGTCGTTGCCTTCGCCGCCTTGCAGCGTGTCGTTGCCCCAGCTTCCTTCGAGCAGGTCGTCGCCGGCGTCACCGGAGAGCTGGTCATCGCCATCGCCGCCCCACAGCGCGTCGGCACCATCGCCGCCGGACAACTGGTTCTGCCCGGTGACGCCATAAAGCACGTCATCGCCAGCGCCACCCGAGAGCGTGTCGTTGCCCCCGCCGGCCTGCAAGGTGTCGTTGCCGTCACCGCCCTGGACCACGTCGTTCCCGTCGCCGGCCTGCACGAGGTCGTTGCCTGCCCCGGCGTCGATCACATCGTCGTCGGCATGGCCGTAGATGGCGTCGTCCTGCGCCGTGCCTTCCAGCGCCCGCAGCTTGATCGCCTGGAGGTCCCACGCGACGGCACCGTCGAACACGAACTGCTCCACCGCACCCGCGCCCGCCTCACCGGCCAGGTACGAGAACTGGCCCTGGATGCGCAGCAGGTCACCGGTGGCGGGGTTGACCACCACCAGGTCGGCCCCGTCGCGGCGCAGCAGCAAGTCGGCGGGGTCCACGCCGGTGAAACGCACGCTGTCGGCACCGGCGCTGTCGAGCACGGCATCGTTCCCCCAGCCTGCGGCAAACAGGAACTGGTCGTTGCCTGCGCCGCCGTCCAGGCGGTCGTTGCCCGTGCCGCCGGTCACCACGTCGTCGCCGTCACCGGCCTGGATGAAGTCGTCGCCGTCACCTCCGTCCACCAGGTCGACGCCCTGGCCGGCGTCCAGGCTGTCGTTGCCTGCGCCGCCCCGGACCGTGTCGTTGCCGTCGCCGGCATGCACCACGTCGTCACCGCCCAGCGTGTCGATCAGGTCGTCACCCGAGTAGGCGTGGATCAGGTCGGCCGCCTCGGTGCCCGCCAGCGTGAGCAGCCGCAACTGCGCCGGGTCGATCACGGCCTCCAGGCCGTTGCCATAGCGCAGCCGGATGCCGCCGGTCGGGACTTCGCCGCGGAAGAAGGAGGTCAGCGTCAGCAGGTCGGCCGCGCTGTCGGCAAAGCCGACGTCCAGGCCGGTGCCGTTGCGGCGGAATACCAGCCCGTCCAGCGGCAGGTCGGCCAGGTAGAGGGTCACCACCCCTTCGTAGGCATCCACGATCACGTCGTGGCCGTCGCCGCGGGCGAACAGATAGCTGTTGGTGCCAGTGCCGCCGTCGAGGCGGTCGTTGCCCTCGCCGCCGGCCACGAAGTCGTCGCCGGCCCCGCCGGCCAGCGTGTCGTCACTGGCGCCGCCTTGCAGGGTGTCGCGGCCAGCACCGCCGTTCAGCGTGTCGCTGCCGGCGCCGCCCATCAGCACGTCGTCGCCTGCGCCGGCGTCCAGTTGGTCGTCGCCGTCGCCGCCATCCAGGTGGTCGCTGCCTTCGCCTGCGCGGAGCACGTCGTTGCCGGCATCGCCGGCCAGCCGGTCATTGCCGGTGCCGCCGTCGAGCACGTCGTCGCCCTCGCCGCCGGACAGCGTGTCGTTGCCGCCCAGCCCGTTGAGCACGTCGTCACCGGCCAGGCCGGACAGGGTGTCGTCGGAGGCATAGCCTTCGAGCACATCGTTGCCGGCCCCCGCCTGCAGCACCTGGCTCTTGACGTCGTCGATGCGCCAGACGGTGCCGTCGTGGAAGGCGATCTCGTCCACCGCCGTGCCGTTGGCTGCCTCGCCGTTGAAGTAGCCGGCCAGGCGCACGCTGTCGCTGGCCGATGTGATGAGCAGCAGATCGTTGCCGGCGCGCCGGGCCGTGACCATGGCCGGGGTGATGGTCGCGCCCAAGACTACGCGGTCCAGCTTGGCCCCTGCCGCGTCGGCGGCGTTGTCGATCACGTCGTTGCCGTGCCCGGCCTCGAAGAGGTAGCTGTCGCTGCCGCGGCCGCCGATCAGCGAATCGTTGCCGGTGCCGCCGGCCAGGCTGTCGTCGCCGTTGTCGCCCATCAGCACGTCGTCACCCGCGCCGCCGGACAGCTGGTCGTTGCCGCCCAGTCCGTGGAGGTTGTCGTTGCCCGCCAATGCGTCGATGGCGTCGCCCGCGGCGGAGCCGAACACCAGGTCGTTGCCCGCGGTCAGCGACGACGCGGTGAGCCGGTCCAGGACCTGCTGCCGGTTCAGGCTGCTGCCGTCGGCAAAGCGGATCAGCTCGATCGCACCGAAGTCCTCGGTGCCGTCGAAGTCGAAGAAGTTGTCGATGCGCAGCGACCCGGCCTCGCTGCCGTCGGCGTTCTTGATGTGGACCCACACCGTGGTGGCGTTGCGCGAGAACGCCAGGTCGGCCTGGCCGATGCCTGGGCCGAACACCACCTGGTCGAGGCCGCCGCGGTCGAGGATGACGTCATGGCCGTGGCCGCGCGAGTAGTGGTAGCTGTCACCGCCTGAGTAGCCATACAGCCTGTCGTCGCCGGCCATGCCGTAGAAGATGGTGCCGGCACCGATGCCATGGAGCATGTCGTTGCCCGACGTGCCGATGCGACTGGTGAAGTCGAAGAACGGTGCCAGGTCGGCACTGGAAGCGGCAATCGCCTGGAAGGCCGCATCGCGCCGGGCCCGGTAGCTGGGCGAATAGGTGCCCAGGTCGGTGAGCACGGTGATGACTTCCCGCACGCGATCGGCCTGGTTGCCGGCCAGCAGCGTGTTCAGCTTGCCCTGCAGCGCGTCCCAGTCGACGGTTATGCCCTGGGCGTCGGAGCCGAACGCGGACTGGATGATGTCCAGCTCGGCGGCGTACTCGGTCTGCGCCAGGATCTGCGCTGCCGTGAAGCGCTTGAACTCCAGGTACTCCGCCACCAGGATCGGCGCCGCCTGGCCGTGCGGGTTGGGGTCGCGCTCGCCCCAGCACCAGGTGCCCATGTACGGGCGGCCGACCAGGTTCTCCAGCGTCACCAGCTGGCGCGCGTCCATCACGTGCCCGTACACCTTCTTCGGGTCGCGGCTGTACGGGTCGACGTCGGCGGCATCGGCCCAGCGGTAGATCAAGTCGTCAAGCAGCGCGCTGCGGGCCGTGGCGTCGCCGGCGGCCAGGTACTGGTTCAGCAGGTCGGCCAGCTCGGGGTCGAGCGCCAGGGCCTGGTGCAGGTCATGCACCTTGCCAAAGCCCTTGGCATTGGGCAGGAAGGCGATCTCCGCGGACATTTCCACGTCGCCGCTGTTGATGCGCCGGGCCGGGTCTACCCGGAACCAGACGTCCGCCGCGGTCGATGCAGTGCCGTTGCCCAGCACCACCGTGGCCACCTTGCGGTGCTCATGGCCGTACGCATCGACGTGGCTGGAGTTGCTGTAGCTGGTGCTGATCGATACGACGCCAGCCTCCGCCAGGCCCTGCAGTTCACCCGCGTCGCTGGTGCCGTTGGCGTTGAGGTCCCGCCACACCCTCAGTGCCGCGTAGGACGTGTCCTGGGCGTCCAGCAGGCCGTCGCCGTTGTCGTCGTACTCAGCCAGCGCCTGGAAGCCGTTCTGCGCCTGCTCGCCGTCGGCGAGCAGGCTGTGGTTGCCGAACAGCTCGGTGCCATTGCTGATGCGGCCATCGCCATTGCGGTCGTGCACGAGCAAGCCATCGTCGGCACCGACCCAGCCGGAGCGCTCGCTCAGGCCGTCGCCGTCGAGATCGAAGTAGCTGGCGCCGACGTTCAGGGTTTCGATGCCGTCGCCATCCAGGTCGATGACGATCGGCGACGTGCGGCTTTCGGCATCGTCGGTCTCGGGGGTTTCGTCGTCCTCGTCTTCTTCGTCTTTCAGGACGATCTGCAGCGAGCTCTGGTCCTTGTGGTAGTCCAGGATGGTCAGGCTGCCATTGACGGTGAGCGTGCTGCCGTTCAACACATAGACGTTGCCGCCGCCGTAGTAGGTGTTCTCCGGGTCGTCTTCCTTGTGCGTGCCGCCGGTCAGCTGCCGGTTGGCCAGATAGACCGAGCCTTGCCCCTGGCCGTCATCCTGGATGACGTCTCCCGCGTCGGCAAAGTACACGTCGAACCCCGAACCACCGCGAAGCTGGTCCTCGCCGGCGTCTCCGCGCAGGGTGTCGTTGTCGGCGCCGCCCTGGAGGGTGTCATTGCCCTCGCCGCCGTTGAGGTAGTCATTCCCGCCCTCGCCATGGAGTTCGTCGCGGCCGTCGCCACCGAAGAGCGTGTCCGAGTCGGCGCCTCCGTAGACGGTGTCCTGCCCGGCGCCTGCCGTGATCTCGTCGCGCCCGCCCTCGCCTCTGAGCGTATTGTTCCCGCTGTTGCCGCGGATGATGTTGTCGAGCGAGTTGCCCGTGCCGTCGATCGAGCTGCTGCCGGTCAGCTCAAGTTCCTCGACGTGATCCGTGAGGGTATGGGTGGCACTGGCCTTGACCACATCGTTGCCCTCGCTGGCCCGCTCGACGACTTTGTCGTCCCGGTCGTCGACGGTGTATGTGTCATCACCGCTGCCCCCCTCCAGCCGGTCTGCGCCGCTGCGGCCATCCAGGATGTCGTTCCCTGCGCCGCCGTAAAGCTCATCGTCAGAGTATCCAGTGCCAAAGAGCGTGTCGTTGCCGTTCCCCGCAATGACTGCCGCACCATCGAACGGAAGCAACTCCGTCAGATTCATCATCAGCATTGGATCGATGGTGCCGTTGTGGTTGACGTCTTTTCCATCGAAGACGACGTACCGGCCGTCGGCGTCTTCGTAGGTGATGATGTCGTTGCTGACGAGCTGGGCCAGGATGCCGGCGAACAAGCCGGCAAAGTGCCCGGCGTTGCCGACCAGGCCCGCCTTGTTGGCCTGCTCTACAAGAACTGCCGCCCGGTTCCGCAACTCCAGCGCATACCAGTCTTCGCCGTTCAGGACCAGCTTGTTGGTGACGGAGCCCGTGAACTCGATGGGAACCTGCCGGCCGATGCCCGACGGATCGATCTGGTCACGGGTCAGGTCGTTCGTGACCGACGCCAGACCGTCCGTGCTGTCATAGTCGAAATTGTCGTCGACGGGCTCGACGCAGATGTCGGCAATCTCTCGGGAACCGTCCGCGTTCACATAGAACACGGCATCGTCATTGATTCGGAACTGGCAGGATCCGAACACATACGAACGCTGCGCGTAATCGCTGTCGCTGATGCCGTTGTAGTACTGCGAGACCGCCAGGACGCTGTTGGCAGGGGCAATGCCGTACGCACTGAGCAACTGGCTGGTGGTGTAGGTGCCTGGTGGGAGCTTGACTCCCGCCCCGAGGTAGCCACCATCATGCCCCCCAAGAAAGTTCCTCACGAAGTTGAATCGCTCAACGCCCGCAAAACGGCCACCCCCCGTCGACATGAACTCGTTCATGTCGACGAGGACGGGATTTCCTACCTGGCCCGCTGGGCGGATCAGGCTTTCGTCCTTGAGGTTCGACGGAGGGCTGTCCTGGTTGAATAGGTATCTTGAAACGATTTGCTCAATTGTTGGCATTGTCATGATTGACCTTCTTCTTGAAAATCTGCCTGATGGTACGTAAACCTGCTCCGACTTCACTTTCGTCTGTCAGGATGTCACCGCAGTTCGAGACACTAACAAAGATTTCGCCAACCGCAATCCCTCTCTTGAAAGATTGCATGGTTGATTTATAGGCTTCAGTCTTTCGATTCATATACTCTTCCCGGGAAGCGCGGTAGCTCTTGTTGTCGCAGCATTCCCTGGCAATGAAATTGACAACCATCCGGTAGTAGCGATTGCCGAATCCGTCGTACTTTTCAAGAAGGCTGGGCTCCTTGTCGCTGTCCTGGGGCGCGAAGTCAGGCGCACGGCGAATGTCCACCGTCGAGGCGAAGGTGGCGCCGCCGCCCCTCAAGGCGTCATATGTCACCACCGTGAACGGCCCCCCCACAGACCGGACGTCAAACTCAACTTTCGCCGGCGCGATGGGTTGGATGGAGAAGTTCTCTTCGAAGGACTTCTCGCTTCCGAACGACGCTTGCACGATGGCCCGAACATCGGGCTTGTCTACGTTGCGGATCAGGCCGACGCGCAATAGTCCATTGCGAAAAGCCGCCTCGTGACGGTTGGCGTTTCTGACCTCCATCAACAAGAGGTTCCTGGCCACCAAGCGAGCCAGTTCTTCTTCGCCAAGCACCTTGTTGGCGGCCACGCACAGCCCAGACTCGTTCTGCGAGATGCGCCACGCCACGTGGGCCATCAACGCAAGCAGCACCGATGCTGCAACCCCCAGCGCTGCCAACCACAGGCGTGTCGTCTTCTTCATGAGTACCTGGAAATCCTGTCGTCGGTTGCCGATCAGGAGCATCACATGGGAGGTGGTCCGGACCCGGCTTCGCAATTGCATGCAAGGGGGGCGGCCAGGTGCCGCAACGGCCGGTCACATCTTATCCGCGCTGCGGCGTTGCACGGCTCGCTGACGCGCGCTGTGAACTTGTGGTGAGGTGGGCACTCCAAGGCTCATGCGTCCTGGCCCGCTTCTCCGCATGTCTGCTCTGGCCCTTGCCGTGGCCGGTGGTGCTGGTGCCTGCCAGGCGGCCGACCTGCTGGAGTCTGCCGACTGCCGCAAGGCGCTGGATGCACTGCAGGTTCAGGAAACGGCGGCCGGGGCGGACGCCACGCGTCAACCCGATGAGGCGGCGTCCCGCGCTGCCCTGGCCCGGCTGACGAACTTGCGCCAGGAGGCCGCCCGTGCCTGCCTGGGCGGCAGTGCCGATGCGCCGCTGCCGCAGCGCCTGGCGCAAGAGCCTGTGGTGGTGCCGCGGGTGATCGTCACGCCGGCGCGGCCCCCCACGCCAACGCCAACGGCACCCTCGATGCCGGCCCCAAAAGTGGCAGGCCCCCCAGTGACCGTGACGGCGTGCGACGCCACCGGCTGCTGGGCCAGCGACGGGTCGCACCTGCTGCGGGCCGGCCCGGGGGGACTGCTCGGGCCGCGCGGGCTGTGCCGGGTTCAGGGCTCGGTGTTGCGCTGCCCGTGATCAGCGCGTGTCGGTCTGGCCCGGCGGGACGGCGCTGCCTGCCGCCTCTGCCGGTGCAGGGGCCGCTGGCGTGGACCAGCGCGTCACGATCCCATCCGCACCGATGTGGCTGACCCAGCCGCTGCCCGTCCACTCTTCGTACAGCCAGTCGCCCCCTTCCCACACCAAGCCTGCGGGTGGCGGCCCGACCTGCGCCACCGGTACATTCCTGAGCGCCACCGCCATGTAGTCCAGCCACATGGGCAGGGCCAGCCCGCCGCCCGATTCGTTGGCGCCCAGGCTGCGTGGATCGTCAAAGCCCATCCAGGCCACCGCCGCCAGACCGGGCTGGAAGCCGGCGAACCAGGCATCCACCGCATCGTTGGTCGTGCCGGTCTTGCCGTAGATGTCGCTGCGCTGCAGCTGGCGCTGGGCGCGTGCGGCGGTGCCGACCCGGGTGACGTCGTTCAGCAGGCTGTTGGTCAGGAACACATTGCGTGCCGGTACCGCGCGCCGCTCTTCGCTGAGGGGCGGCGCGGGCGGGGCTTCGAACAGCACCTTGCCTTGCGCGTCGGCAATGCGCTCGATCACCACCGGCGCCTGCTGCCAGCCGCCGTTGGCCAGGGTGGCATAGGCGCTGGCCAGCTGCAGCGGCGTCACGCTGCCGGCGCCCATCGCCAGGGTCAGGTTGTTGGGCTGGCGGGCCGGCTCCAGGCCGAAGCGGCCGGTCCAGTCGCGCACCTCGCTCACGCCCAGCTGCTGCGTCAGGCGCACGCTGACCAGATTCTTCGACTTCGCCAATGCCTGGCGCAGGGTGATTGGCCCGTCGAAAGTGCCGTCGCTGTTCTGCGGCGACCAGCCCGCCGACGAAGTGAAGGGCGCGTCGTCGATCACCGTGGCGGGCATCACGCCGTATTCGAAGGCGGATGAATAGACGAAGGGCTTGAAGCTGGAGCCTGGCTGGCGCCACGACTGGGTGACGTGGTTGAAGGGCTGGCGCGTGAAGTCGAAGCCGCCCACCAGCGCGCGCACCCGGCCGCTGACCGGGTCCAGGGCCACCAGCGCCGCGTCCACCTGCGGCCATTGCGCGATCCCCCAGGCCTTGCCCTGGGCCTGCACGCGCACAATGGCGCCGCGCTTCAGCGCCAGGGCCGCGGGGGCCTTGGACGCCAGGCCCCGCTGGGCCCAGCGCAGGCCTTCGCCCGTGAGGCTGACCCGCTCGCCGGTGGCCAGCTGCACGCGCACTTCCTTGGCCGAGGCGGCCAGCACGATGGCCACGCGCAGGGTCTCGTCGTCGCGATGTTCACGCAGCAACTGCGCTGCCGCGCGCTCTTCCTGGGCGGCGTCCAGCTTGGGCAGGTTCTCCTGGTCTTCCGGGCCGCGCCAGGCGCCTTTGCGGTCGTAGCCCAGCACGGCCCGGTGCAGCGCCGCCCAGGCGGCCTGCTGGTCGGCCGCGCGCAGTGAGGTGACGACGCGCATGCCGTTGGTGTAGGCCTCGGTGCCGAAGCGGTCGACCACGGCCCGGCGGGCCATTTCGGCCACGTGCTCGGCATGGATGGGCGCCTGGAGCCGGGAGCGGATGACGAGCTTCTCGGCGCGTGCCGCCTCGGCCTGCGCGGTGGTGATGACGCCGGCCACCTGCATGCGCTCCAGCACCAGGCGCTGGCGCTGCGTGGCGCGGTCGAAGTTGGCCACCGGGTTGGCGTAGTAGGGGTTCTGCGGCAGGCCGGCGAGCATGGCGGTTTCGGCGATGGAGAGCTTGTCCATCGGCTTGCCGAAGTAGGCCTGCGCCGCCGCCGCAAAACCGTAGGCCCGCTGGCCCAGGAAGATCTCGTTCATGTAGATCTCGAGGATGCGGTCCTTGCTCAGGGCCTCTTCGACCCTGAGCGCGAGGATGATCTCCTTGGCCTTGCGCCCGACCGAGCGCTCCTGGCTGAGCAGCACGGTGCGGGTCATCTGCTGCGTGATGGTGGAGGCCCCCTGGGCCCGGCCGCCGGTGAGCATGGCGAGCAGCGCCCGTGCCACGCCCTTGGCGTCGATCCCGCTGTGTTCGCGGAACCGCACGTCTTCCACCGCGATCACCGCGTCCTGCATGAGCTTGGGGATCTTGGCGATGGGCACGAACTGGCGCCGCTCCGTGCCGAACTGGGCAATCTCCATGCCGTCGGCCGTGAACACCTGCAACGGCAGCTTGGGCTGGTAGTTCACGACCTTGTCCAGCGACGGCAGGTCCCATGCAGCGCCGGCCTCGGGCACGGCCAGCCCACCCGTTGCCAGGGCCAGCACCAGGGGTATTGCGTTCCGCAGCTTCATGGGCCGATTATCTTGGCAGGGTTGCCGATCCCCATGTCACCCGTAAGGGGGATGGACGTGCCGCAAAGATCCCGTCAGCCGGCGCCGGGTGCCCACACGCCCTTCAGCGGTTGATCTCCGCCACGATCAACCACTGCTCGCCCTGGCGCTGCCAGGTGATCGTCTTCTGCGTGCGGGCGTTGAAGTCCTGCGACGCATAGCGCTGGTCGAAGCGGGTTTCCACCGTGTCGGCCGACACGGCCCGCGTCTGCACGTTGTCGACGCGCACGTTGATCGGCCCGTCCTTGGCCACCAGGCGCCGCCGCAGCGACAGCCATTGCGACCGGGAGCCCGCGCTCGGCTGGAAGTCGCTGGCATAGAAGCCCATGTAGCGGTCCACGTCCTTGGCCTTCCAGGCCTGCACCCAGTCCTGCAGGCGCTGCCGGGCCGTGCTGGCCGGCAGCGCGGCGGGGGCGGGCGCCGCCGCGCCCGAAGCGGGCGTGGCCGGGGCGCGGGGCGCGGGCACGGCCGGCTTGGGCACGGTCGATCCCGTCGGCGTCATCATCTGGCGGGCGCGGGCGTCCAGTTCCTCGCGGGGGGTGGAGACGATGGCAGATACCACGATGGGGCAGCGTGCCGCCGCATCGTCGCCGGCCTGCCAGGACTGCACGTCGGGCACGTCGGTGCCGGCGCCGGCGCGCGTCAGGCCCAGTGCTGCCACCAGCGCCCCCATGCCGGCTTGCGTGCGGGCCTGGGCGATGCCCAGGTCGAACTCGGCGTTGGCGTAGGCGCGCTTGGCCGTGTAAAGCTCGTTCTCGGAGTTCAGCAGGTCCAGCAGGCTGCGTTGCCCGATGTCGAACTGCTGCCGGTAGGCGTCGCGGGCTTTTTCGATGGCCAGCACGTTGCGGTCCAGGTAGAGCATCTGCTCGGTGAGCTTGCCCATGTCGTTGTAGGCGATGGCGGCGGTCTGGCGCGCGTCGCGGCAGGCCTTGTCGCGCTGGTCGGCCGCCTGGCTCACCAGGTGGGCGGTCTGGCGCACGCGGGCCTGGTCGGCGCCGCCGTTGAACAGGTTCCAGCTCAGGTAGACGCCGGCCGAGGTGTCGCGCTTCTGGTCCTGGATGCCGTCGAAGTTGTGGCCTTCGCCGGCACGCACCCGGGCTTCCACCTTGGGCTGGAAGCTGCCTTCACGCGTCTTGGCCTGGAACTGCACGGTCCGCAGGTTCTCCACCGCGGCGGCCACGGTGGCGCTGCGCATGCCGGCCTGCTCGATGATCTGCGCATGGCTGGCGGGCAGGCCGCGCTCCAGCCCGGCGGCTGGCGGCATGAGCTCCGGCGGCGCCTCGCCCACCAGGCGGCGGTAGCGCTCGGACACGTCGTGCAGGTTGGCCACCTCGGTGATGCGGTTGGAGTCGGCCAGGGCCAGGCGCGCGCCGGCCTGCTCCAGGTCGACCCCGCGGGCCACGCCGGCCTTCACGCGCGAGAGGATCTGGTCGTACGCGTACTTGTGCTGCACATAGCTGTCTTCGGCCAGCCGCACGAACTGGCGGTAGCGGAGCACGTCCTGGTAGGCGCGCACCGCCTCCAGGGCGGTCTGCTCGCTCACGTCCAGGAATTCGAAGTAGCGCGTCAGGCGGGCATGGCCCAGGCGCTCCACCTCGTGGCGGGTGGTCAGGCCGTCCCACAGCAACTGGGACACACTCAGCGCCACGCCGTGCTGGCCCATGGCGTTGTCGGGCTGCAGGCGGCTGGTGATGCGGTCCTTGTTGGCCACCACGTCAGCGCTCAGGTCCACGCGGGGGTAGAAGCCGCCCTCGGCCACGCTGATTTCCTCGGTGGCGGCGCGGAAGGCATTGAAGCGCGCCGTGACGTCGGGGTGGGTGGCAACAGCCTTCTGTGCGGCGTCGCGCAGCGGGTCACCGGCCTGGGCGGGTGCCTGGAAACTCAGCAGCAGCAGGCTGCCGAGCACGAACAGGGAAGACAGGGTACGCATCGGCATCGACTCAGATCTTTGTCCGGGTTCGATGATGGCAAGACAGCAGGCATCATCGTTGTTGCTCGGAGCCACCGGGGTCTCCGGGCGCGCGCAGTGTCCCTGCTCGGCGCCGCAATTGCAATGCCCCGCGGGGCATTGCCGGCGCCAAGTTGAAGGCCCTGCCAAGCATTGGGCATTTCGCGGGGCCATGGCCTCCAAAGGGTACAAGGAGCGCCCGGCCGGCCGATATCCAGCGCACCCCCTCGGCGGCCGGCCCGCGCGCAAAGCAACAATCGACTCCCCGATGTGCCCTGACTTGGCCAGCGCCTCCCCGCCATGTGCTCCAGACGCCGCTTGCCAAGGCCGGCGTGTGCGGTATGTCACGTTCGCCGGGTTCCTGCGGTGCCTCGCGGCGCTGCTTGCCGCCGCCGCGGTGCTGTCGCCTGGCCAGGCCTGGGACCGCGACCGCATGGCCCTGGCCGCCGAGCGCCTGGGGCCGCTGGCCGTGCAAGGCGCACAGGCCTTGCAGGCCACCCTGGAGCGGGCCGCGCAGCTGGACGAAAAAGCCCGGCTGGACGTGGTGAACCAATTCTTCAACCGGCGCATCCAGTCCGTCAACGACATCGACCTGTGGGGCCAGAACGACTACTGGGCCAGCCCGCTGGAAACCCTGGGCCGGGGCGGGGGGGACTGCGAGGACTATGCCATCGGCAAGTACTTCAGCCTCCTGGCCGCCGGGGTGCCGGGCGGCAAGCTGCGGCTGGTCTACGTGCGGGCGCAGATCGGCGGGCCGGCCGGCATCGTGCAGGCCCACATGGTGCTGGCCTACTATGCCGTGCCCGACGCCGAGCCGGTGATCCTGGACAACCTCATCACCGACGTGCGGCCGGCCTCGCGCCGGCCCGACCTGACCCCGATCTTCAGCTTTAATGCCGAGGGCTTGTGGCAAGGGGTCGGCGGCGGCGCACCGGGCGGTGATGCCGGGGCCCGCCTGTCGCGCTGGCGCGAAGTGCTGGCCAAGGCCCGCACCGAAGGATTCCTATGACGCAGTCAAACAAGCAGCGGCACTCCCCACGTGGCAAGGCCCCCAGGCCAACCTTTCGGTCGTCCGCCTTGCAGGCCGCGTCCGGGCTTGCAAGCCCGGACCCTTCGCGAGGCGAAGAACAGTCCGCAGGGACTGTTCTTCGTCCACGCTCAGCCCCCCAAGGGGGTGAGTCGTCTCGGGGCGGCCCTTCGCCAACTCAGGAGGCTTCATGTCGTTGATCAAACAGGTCTGGCTGCTGCTGCTGTCCACCCTGCTGCTGGCCTTCCTGGGCAGCTTCATCGTGTCGACCCAGTCGGCACGCGAATACCTGCGCACCCAGCTCAACTTCAAGGACAACGACACCGCCCAGGCGCTGGCCCTCATCCTGTCGCAGCAGAAGGGCGACCTCACCGCCCTGGAGCTGACGGTGGCCTCGCAGTTCGACACTGGCTACTACGAGCGCATCAGCCTCATCGGCAACGACGGACGCATGCTGGTCGAGCGCCGCGGGCCTGACGAGGCGGCCGCCGCGCCGGGCTGGTTCCTGGCCCTGGTGCCCATCGACGTGGCGCCGGGCGTGGCGCAGGTCAGCAACGGCTGGAAGGCCGTGGGCCGGCTGGAGGTGGCCAGCCAGCGGCGCTTTGGCTACGACGAGCTGTGGTGGAGCACCTTGCGCACGGCCGGCTGGCTGGCCGTGCTGGGCGTGGCTGCCGGCCTGCTGGCAGGCTGGGGCGTGCGCCGCATCCAGCGCCCGCTGGACGCCACGGTGGAGCAGGCCGAGTCCATCACCGGGCGGCGCTTCGTGACGGTGAACGAGCCCGGCGTGCCGGAACTGCGCCGCGTCACGCGGGCCATGAACGGCATGGTGGAGCGCCTGCGGGCCATGTACACCGAGCAGGCCCAGGAAACCGACCGGCTGCGCCGCGAGGCCAACTGCGACCCGCTCACGGGCGTGGCGCACCGGGCGTACTTCATGAGCCGGCTCACCGGCTGGCTGACGCGCGAGGACAGCAGCCCGGCCGGCACGCTGGTGCTGGTGCGCGTGGCCGACCTGGCCGCCGTGAACCGGCAACTGGGCCGGGCCCAGACCGACGACCTGCTGCGCGACCTGGCGCACGAACTGGGCGCCCTCACGGCCTCTGCCGACGACGCCGAGGTGGGCCGCCTGAATGGCAGCGACTTCGCGCTCGCGCTGGCCAACCCGGGCCCGCCTGCGGCGATTGCGGAAGAGGTGGGTGTGCGGCTGCGCGCGCTGGTGAAGTCGCGCCCGCGCGGGGTCACGGTGCTGATCGCGGCGGTGGGCTGGCGCCATGGCTCCACACCCGGGCCGCTGATGACCGCGGCAGATGCCGCGCTGGCCCGTGCCGAGGCCGCCGCGGAGCGCGGCGGGCCGGTGGCCATTGAGGTAGCAGACGATCTCACAAAGGATTCCGGCTTCGGCGAGTTTGCCTGGCAGGAAGGCATCCGCCTGGCCGTGGAGGACCGGCGCGCCGAGCTGGCGAGTTTCCCGGTGGTGCGGGCCGATGGCGAGGTGATCCATCTGGAGTCGCCCTTGCGCCTGCAACTGCAACCGGGTACCGAGCCGGTGCCGGCGGTGCGCTGGTTGCCGCTGGCACGGCGCACGCGGCAGACCGCCGGGGTGGACCTATTGGCCGTGCGCCTGGCCCTGCGGGCCATTGCCGCCGATGGCCTGGCGCGCGGCGTGAACGTGGCGCCGGTCTCGCTGCTGGACAGCGAGTTCACCGGCCGCCTGCGGGCCTTGTTGACCGAGCATCGCACCGAGGCGGCGTCGCTGTGGATCGAGGTGGCCGAGCCTGCAGCCGTGCATCACTTCGGCCTGCTGCGCGAACTGGCCGCGCTGCTGCGGTCCAAGGGCGTGAAGCTGGGGCTGGAGCATGCCGGCGAGCATGTGGCCGAGATCGACCGCCTGATGGAAGCCGGGCTCGACTACGTGAAGCTCGATGCCAGCGGCACCCGCGGCTTGTCGCAGGACCCCGCGCGGGCCAGCTACGTGACCAGCACCGTGCGCATGCTGCACAGCCTGGGGCTGCAGGTGTATGCCGAGGGCGTGGTGAATGCGGAGGACGCGGCGCGGCTGTGGCAGTGCCGGGTGGATGGGATCACGGGGCCAGTGGTGCGGGTGAAGGGGTGAGGCGTTTTGTCTCTCGTCCGTTCCTCGTCCAGTTGCTGGAGAAGGGCGACATTCCATTCCATAAGACCGGGACGCATCGCCGCGTTTGCTATCAAGACGTGATCGCCTACAAGGAGCGCGTCGACGTCCAGCGCCGCAAGGCGCTGGACGAACTGGCAGCGCAGGCACAGGACCTCGGCATGGGCTATTGACCGGTGGCTTCGAACTTCACGGTGGGCTGCCGCCATCTGACGATCGTATTCACCCCAACCGGAACGTCGCCACGACCTCCGTCAGCCTTGCCGCCTGCTCGCGCAGCGACTCGGCCGCGGCCGTGCTCTGCTCCACCAGCGCCGCGTTCTGCTGCGTGACCTGGTCCAGCTGCGACACCGCGCCATGGATCTGCCCGATCTGCTGGCTTTGTTCCGCGGCCGACGTGGTGATGCGGGCAATGATGCCGCTGACCCCTCGCACGCTGGCCAGCACCTCCTGCATGGTGGCGCCGGCATCGTGAACCAGCCGGGCGCCAGAGGCCACCTTGTCCACGCTGGTTTCGATGAGCTTCTTGATCTGCTTGGCCGCCTCGGCGCTGCTGTGTGCCAGGCCGCGCACCTCGCCGGCCACCACGGCAAAGCCGCGGCCTTGTTCGCCGGCACGGGCCGCCTCCACCGCGGCATTGAGCGCCAGAATGTTGGTCTGGAAGGCGATGGTGTCGATCAGCCCGGTGATGTCGGCGATCTTCTTGCTGGACTGGGAGATGTCTTCCATGTTCAGCACCACCTGCTGCACCACCGAGCCGCCGCGCTGGGCGGCCTCGAAGGCCGTGGAGGCCAGTTGGTGGGCCTGCGCCGCGGCGTCGGCGCTCTGGTGCACCCGGGTGCTGAGTTCCTCCACTGATGAGGCCGTCTCCTGAATGTTGGCGGCGGCCTGCTCGGTGCGGTGGCTCAGGTCGGCCGTGCCCGAGGCCACCTCGGAGCTGGCCACCTGCACGGACTCGGCCGATTCGCGCACCTGGCCCACGATGGTGCCCAGTGACGACTGCATGTTGTTCAGGCTGCGCATCATGCGCGCCGTTTCGTCGGCGCCGGTGGCATCCACGCGGATGCTCAGGTCGCTGGCCGCAATGGCATCGGCCATGTCCTGCGCCTGGGCCAGGGGCTGGCAGATGGAGCGCAGGTTGGCCAGCGTGAGCGGCAGCATGATGGCGATGGACAACAGCACGGCGGCCACGAACATGATCCGGATCTGCCGGGTGGAATCGCTGCGCGCCTGCTGGGACTGCCGGGCGTCTTCGGCCAGCGCGGCCAGCAGCTTGTCGATCTCGGCCTCGGCCTCCTGCACGGCGCCCTTGGCGCGGTCGAGCATGCGGTCGGCCACGGTGGCGGTGTCGTAGCCGCCGTTCTGGATCTGCCGCATCACGGGCGTGGCCCGCTCGGCATAGGTGCCGAGCAGCTGGTCGATTTTGGTGGCGCTCTGGGCCCGAGGGCTGCCTGCCTCGCTGGCGGCAGCCACGGCCACGGCCTGCTGGCGCACCTGGTCCAGGGTGGTTTTCCACTTGGCCTGGTAGCCGGTCACCAACTCGGTCTTTTCGTAGGCGATGACGATGTTCTTCTCAAGCTGGCGCAGGTCGTAGAGGGCCATGCGCAAGGTGGTCAGCGACACCGTGCTGCCGTAGGTGCTGCGCACGAAGAGTTCGTCCAGTGCCGACAGGCGCGACAGGCTCCACAGTCCGGCGCCACCGAGCGCCGCCATCAGGAGCGCGGTCAACAGCACCGAGCCCATCATGCGCGCACGGATGGAAAATTGTCGAATGAAGTTCATGCCGCTCTTTCTCCGCTTTTTCTCTTGTGACAGGTGCTGTCCGGGCAGTATGGAGGTGCGGCTGGCGGCTTGAACGGGGGAGAAGACCGGTTCTTGGCCGGCTTCTCCGGGAACGTGCAATGCGGTGACGGATCAGGTTGCGGCAAAGTTCAGCACGAACTCCGCGCCGGCCTGCCCGGCTTGCGCGTTGCGCGCCACCAGCCGCCAGCCGTGTGCCACGGCAATCTCCGAGCAGATCGCCAGGCCCAGGCCGGCGCCGCTGTCGCGCCGGCCCGGGCCGCGCCAGAAGCGCGCAAAGAGCTTGGTCATGTGCTCGGGCGCGATGCCGGCGCCTTCGTCGCGCACGCGCAGGTCGTCCGCGTTCACGGTGATGGTCACCATCGCATCGGGCGGCGAATGCAGGATGGCGTTTTCCACCAGGTTCTTGATCAGCACGAAGAGCGCGCCGCGGTCGGCCCGCACCGCGGCGCGGCCGGGCTGCATGCGCAGGTTCAGGCACACGCGCCGGCCGTCGGCCAGGCGGCCCAGCTGGCCCAGCACGTCGCTGGCCACCGCGCCCGCGTCGATGAGTTCGAAGCTGTAGTTCTGCGGTTCGCTCACCTCCGCCAGGTGCAGCAGTTGCTGCACCTGGCGGACCATGAAGTCGATGTCCTTCAGCAAGGTGTCGCGGTTGTCCAGGACGCTCAGCTCGATCTGCCCGCGCACCAGCGCCAGCGGTGTCTTCAGCTCATGCGCGGCGGTGGCCAGAAAGTCCTGCTGCGCCCGGAAGCCCCGCTCCAGCCGTGCCAGGGCGAGGTTGAACGAGTCGATCAGCAGGTGCAGTTCCGCCGGCATGCGCGCCACGGACAGGCGGGCGCCCAGGTTGTGCGGCTCGATGTGCGCTGCTGCCAGCGAAGCCTCGCGCAAGGGAACCAGCGCACGGCGCATCGTGACGACCAGCACCACGCTGAGCAGCACGACCGAGGCGAGCACGGTGCCCAGCACCGCCCGGCCCAGCGGCCGGATGATGATGATGCGGGCCAGGTGGCTGGTGCGGTCGCTGAAGGCCACTTGAAAGTGGTAGGCCGTGTGCGGCACAGGCACCGTCGTCACCATGAAATGCTGGGTGTCGATCTGCAGGGCGAAAGGGCCATGCCCGGGGTTGAAGGCCTGGCCCGGCGGCACCAGCGCATGGGTCATTGGCGTGGAAGACAGTTGCACCAGGCCTTCGCCGTCGACGATGGAGTACTTCACGTCCTGGGGCAGCGACCCGTAGATCCACTCGATGCCATCCGCATGCTTCATGGCCGCGGGGTGGCCTTGCGCGTCGAAGCGCACCTCGCGGGCCATGCGGTGGGCTTGCCGGGTGAGGATGAACTGGTCCACCGCGTCCAGGTGCCAGACGAGCAGGATCGCCACCCCACCGCCCAGCACGCCCACGGTGACGGCGAGCGCCATGAGGTAGCGGACCAGCAGCCCGGCCGCCAGGCTATGGCGCCAGCGTGGCTTCTCGCAGTGCATCGCTCCCTCTCAGAAGCGGTACAGATACCCGAGCCGGGCGCCGCCCACGGTGCTGGTGTCCACGATGGAGCTGTCCTGGATGGCCTGGCCCAGTTGCGTGACGCTCAGGTCCACGAACATGATCTGGGTGGGTGTCAGCCCATAGCCTGCACGCAGGCCCAGTTCGGTGTTGGCGGTGGCCCGCCCGGTGTAGGCAGCCCGCGTGACCAGCGCCTCGGCCGCGCGGACGCCGTAATAGAAGTCCACGTACTTGGCGTCCATCCAGGTCACGGCGAGCCGCGGCGTGAGGCCCAGCCGGCCCAGGCGAAAGTCCTTGGCCAGGGACAGCTTGGCCTGTGCACCTTTGCTGTTGCCGGAGGCATCGCCCGAGGCCTCCAGGCCCAGTTCCCCCAGTCCGCCGCGCCACCGCAGCGCGGCACCGGCCCACAGCCCGCTCTTGCGATCTTCCATGCCGGCCAGCGCCGGCGAATCGTCGGCCTCGTAGCCGGAGGTGTCGTAGCGCAGCCGCAGCGCCAGGTCCACGGGGCCGGCAGGCAGGAGCTTCAGGTCCACGCTGGGCACGTTGAACCGCACCCAGCGGTTTTCGTACGAGACCAGCGGCAGCGCCAGGACCTTGTCGTCCGCATCGCGATAGGCCTGCTGCTGGTAGATCACGCCCAGGCCGAGGCTCCAGGATGACGGGGGGGACGCCGGCGCGGCGGCGGCAGGCGTGCTGGCGGGCGGGCTGGGCTCGTCGGCGCGGGCGGCTTGCAGCGGAAGCAGCGCGGGCAGCAGGCCGCAGAGCAGGAGAGAGCGAGTCGAACGCAAGGGTGGCAGGCGATGCATGGTGGCGCTTTGTGGCAGAACGGGCTGGCATCTTCATGGCGGCCGTCTTACCTATGACTTACCGGTCTGCTCGTCACCATGAGCACCGGCCTGGGCGGCGCGCCGCTGGGGCCGTGCGCTGCCGCCTGCGGCAGGCGTGGCGGCCCTTCAGCCCGGCCGCTGAAAGCCGCGGTCGATCCACGCCCGTGCCGTGTCGGCATTGAGCTTGAAACCCGGCTCCACCCGCAGCCGGGCCTGCTCGGTGCCGGTGGCGTCTTGCGCGGCCAGCACCGCATAAGCCTCGTCCTCGCTGGGCACGATGTCCAGCGTGACCAGGAACATGCCCGCCGCGGCCGTGACCTTGACGCTCTTGTGCAGTTGCGCGTGAAGCTGCTGTTCATGCCGGCGCAGCACCTCGGAGGCGGTCTTCACCAGGGTGAAGAAGGCCGGCGCATCCAGTGGCTTGGGGTTCTTCTTGTCGCGGCCCATGGTCCAGGGGCCCACCAGGGCGGCCTCGGCCTCGCCGCGGCGCGTCATGGCCACGGCCCAGCCGTCGTCGTCTTCGTTCTTGATGACCTTGGCGGTCCAGGTTTCGTCCTGCCACAGGCGGGGCTGCTGGACCAGGGCCGGTTCGGCGGTGTCTTCTGTGGTGTCTTCCACGGCGGGGGTGTCGGTCATGGGCATCGTCAGTTCTCCAGGGTGTTGCGCGGTATGGGATGGCCTGCCCGGAGCGGGCATTGGCGATACTGTATATCCATCCAGTCAAATGTCGAAGTGGCAGGGTGCCTGCATATCATTGCGCCGGGCGTGGCGAGGCGGGTGCCACCATGGCGCCGCTCAGGCTGGTGGTGAGGCGCTGCTGCAGGCGGCTGCGTGTCACCTGCAGCGGCTCTTCGGGCAAAAGGCCGATCGCCCGGGCCAGCTTTGTCGGCCGCGACTCGGGCACCTCCAGCCGGTCGACAATCTGCATCAGCGTGGCCAGGCAGGCTGCCTTGGCGAGCTTGTAGTCCGCCCGCTGCAGCGCGGTAGCCATGAAGGCGAAGAGGCTCTCGATGCCGCAGTCGCCACGCTTCTGGCGGGCCGAGACCAACGGCCGGCCGTTGCCGTGGAAATCAGCCGACAACCGGGCCTCGGCAGGCCCCATGTTCTGGAGCCAGGCAAGGAGCGGCTGGCCCAATGCCGCGTCGGTCCATGCCGTCTTGGGCAGTTCTCGCGGGGGAATGGGCCAGCGGTTCGAGAGCAGGTCTTGCATGGCCGTGTCCGCATCGTTCAAGGTCACAGTCTTGAAGACCGCCGGCCTGTCAGTGATCCAGTTGTGCCATGGAACGGAGTACGGCTTGCCTTTCGGTTGTGTGATCGTCCACCCATTCGGGTTGATCACGCTGACACGGAAGTTCCCGTCCGGCTGCTTCTGGATGCCCATGCCCAGGGAGTGTCCGGATGTCGCCACCTTTTTATGGCTGTGATATTGGAAGCCATCGTGCTCCGCGATCACCCGGACATACCAATGCTGCTCTGGCGCAAGCTTGGCAAGCCGCTCGCGAAAGGCGAGGGCATCGAAGCTTGCCTTCGTGAACCCTGTGGGATCGCGAGCCGCACGACTGTGAAAGTTCACCAACCACAGTGCACTGTCCTCTTCCGACAAGGCCTGGGCCACGTGACTGACCGACCGTGGGTCCGTGCATTGCGCGGCGATGGCGTCCAGGCTGCGGCCGAAAAGGTGCTGCAGGGCAACCAAGTGCTCGTCGGGTGTGCCTTCAGACCACCCGCCGGCCACCTTGGCAAGGCGCCCAAGGCACTGCGCTTGCATCGAAATGAGCCTGCAGGCTTCGACTTCTTGCGCGTGGTCCCCGAGGGGCCTTTGATGGTAGTTGCGGCCGATAGGGAGGCTGCCGTCTTCATTGAAGTCGGTGGCGCTCAACACCGGGGGCAGCCGGGGGACGAACTTGCGCCCGGTCGAATCGCCCGATGCGGCAGCCACCGGCAGCGGCCTGGGTCGGGCGTTGTGCCACCCGGCAGGCTGCTTGCGCCCGCGCCTGGCCAGCACCGCATCGTGCGTGGCTGAAGCGATCTCGAACACGGGGCCTTCAGGCGTCTCACAAACCTGGCCGGCCGATTTGCGCCCATCCGGCCACACCAGCGTGGCCGTTGGCTTTGCATCTTCGGCGTGTGCTGTTTGCGGCAACGGTGCCCGGGGGCCCCGCGCAGCCGGCTGGGCCTGCATGCCCGGCGATCCGGTGGCTGGCGGACTCACAGGGGGCCGCTGCCTCAACGGCTCGAAGCCTGGCGGTGCGATGGCCTGCCGGCCCGGCGGGGCTGCATCCGGTTGCTGCCGCTCATGGGCAGCCACTGGCATGGGTGGGGTCCTGCGCGGAACGTGTAGCGTCATTGGGTCGTGCGTGGGGCGAATCTGCCGCCATTGAACGCAGGGCCCTCGCACACGCCTCCACCCGCACGCAGCCGTGACGCGGCAAACGAACCGGCTGCATGCGGGCCTCAGCCGCCCACGCCGGCATGACCCAGCTAAAGCACGGGCACGGTCCCGGCCATCAGTGCACGCCGGCGCAACTGCAACTGCAGCCGCTCCCGGGGCCGCAAGGTGACATTGAGCACCGCCTCGGCGGGCGCTGTGCCGGCCGGCAGGGCCAGCGTGTACCGCTGCAGCAGCAGCGCCGCGATCAGCGTCATCTCCAGCATCGCGAAGTGCTGGCCCAGGCACACCCGCGGCCCGGCGCCAAAGGGCATCCAGGCCCCGCGCGGCGGCGGGGGGGCGCCGGGCATGAAGCGCTCGGGCCGGAACTGCAACGGCTCTTCGAACGAACGCGCGTCGCGCTGCAGGACCCAGGGCGTGATGCGGATCAGCGCACCGCGGGGCAAGGTCCAGCCGCCGACCGTGATGTCCTGTTTGGCGCGGCGCGTGAACACGGCCGCCACCGGTGGGTACAGGCGCATCGCCTCCTTCAGCGTGGCGGCCAGCCAGGGCAGGGCGGCCACGTCGTCGGCCCGTGGTGCGCGGCCGGCAAGCACCTCGTCCACCTCGGCCTGCGCACGGGCCGCAGCCTCGGGGTGGTCGGCCATCAGGCGGCTCCACCACAGCAAGGCGGTGGCGGTGGTTTCGTGGCCGGCCTGGAAGGTGACCATGCATTGGTCGAACACCTCGGCCTCGCTCAAGGCCTGGCCGTCGTCGTCGCGCAGGCCCAGCAGCATGGCCAGCAGGTCGTCCTGCGGCGCCCCGGGGCCGGCCTGGCGGCGTGCCGCGATGTGGCTGCCGATGAGGTCGCGCAACAGCCGGATCGAGCGCCGCTTGACGGCCTTGCCGGGCAGCGGCAGCCAGTCGGGCAGCGTGACGGGCCAGAACATCTGCCGCATGGCGCTTTCCGACAGCCGCTGCACGGCGTCTGCGGCATCGGCCGCTTCGGCACTGGCCTGGGCGCTGAACAAGGTGCGCAGGATCACGTCCATCGCCAGGTGCGTGAACAGCGTGTCCATGTCCACCTGGGCCTGCACGGTGCCGGTGGGCAGGGCGGCATCCAGCGCCTGGCTGGCCGCCGCCACCATCAAGGCGGCATAACCGGCCACCCGGCGCGGCGTGAAGCCGGCCTGCAGCATGCGCCGCTGGCGCTGCCAGGTGTCGCCTTCGGTGACCAGCACGCTCTGGCCGAACACCTGCTCGAAGACCTCGATGCCGCGTTGCCAGCGCACCAGATGGTCGGCTTCGTCCACCAGCACGGCGCGCACCAGGTCCGGCGTGAACAGGTCGTAGGCGTGCTCAGCGCCCAGGCGCATGAAGCTGATGTCGCCGTGCTGGCGCTGCAGGTTGGCGGTGAAGCCCAGGTAGTCAGCACGCATGGCGCGCAGCAGCGGCAGGCCCCACCAGCGGGGCGGGGGGCCGGGTGGCCGGGCCGGCGGGCTCAAGGGGGTCGCGGTCATTGGTCTTTCGGGTGCGCGGGGGAGGCGCGCAGTGCTTCGTCCCACAGCCGCTTGGGGATGTGCCCTTGCAGGCGCTCCACCACCAGGTCGACGATCTCGGGATGGATCTCATGCCCGACGAACGGGATCACGTCCGCGGTGGCATCGGCGCCGAGGCTCAGCAGGTGGTGCACCGCCTCGACCGTGTGGCGATAAGGGATGACCGCATCGCTCTTGCCATGCAGCAGGTGCAGCGTGGTGTGCGGGGCGGGCTCGGTGGGCAGGGTGGCAAAGCGCCCGGCGATGGCCACCACGCGGCCTGCCAGCGACGGCTGGGTGCGGGTGGATTCCAGCGCCATGATGGCGCCCTGCGAGAAGCCCACCAGCGCCGTCACCGTGGCGGTCACGTCCTGGGTTTGTTGCCACGCCTGCACCTCGGCCAGGAACGCCGGCATGGCGGCGGCCACGCGCTCGGCCCGGTTGGCATCGGTGATGCCTTGCACCGAGAACCACTGGTACCCCGAGGACAGGTCTGAAGGATCCGGCGATGCCACGCTGATGACCGTGGACTGCGGGAAGGCAGTGGCCAGGCGCTGGCCCAGCGGCAGCAGGCTCTGCGGCGTGGCGCCCACGCCATGGAACAGCAGGATGAGCTGCTGCGGCCGCCCGGCGGCTTGCTGGACGACGATGGAATGCGGATTCATCTCGGGGGCCTTGTGCGTCATTGCGGCTGGAAGCCGCTGGCCTTGATGATGCGCGACCAGGTGGCCGTGTAGGCCCGCTCGCGCTCTGCCAACTGGGCTTGGGTCATGAACCCGACGGACAGCCCCATGGCACCCAGGCGCTCCTTCACCTCCGGCACCGCGATGACCTTGGCCAGCGCGCCGGCGAAGGGGTCGAGCACCGTCTTGGGCGTGCCGGCGGGCGCGAAGAGGCCGTAGAACGGCAACTCCTCGAACCCGGGCACGCCTGCTTCGGCGAGCGTGGGCACGTCCGGCAGTGCAGGCTGGCGCGCCGAGCCCATGACGGCCACCACGCGCAGCTTGCCGCTGCGGTGGTTCTCCATGAAATCAGGAATGGAGGCCACGCCGGCCGCGATCTGGTTGCCCAGCATGTCGGCCATCATGGGTGCGCTGCCGCGGTAGGGCGCGGCCACCAGGTCGAGCTTGAACTTCTCGCCCAGCGTCTTGACCAGGAACTCCGGCACCGAGGCCGGTGCGGGGATGCCCACCGCCCCCTTGCCGCCGCCGGCGGTCTTGATCCACGCCACGTACTCGGCCACCGAATGGGCCGGTGTGCCGCCCGACAAGGCCAGCGCATTGGCAAAGGTGGCAAAACCGGCCACCGGCACGAAATCGCGCTCGGTGTCGAAGCCGGGTGACTTGACCACCAGCGGCAGGATCGAGACGGTGTGGTCGTGGGTCAGGAAGAAGGTGCTGCCATCGGGCGGTGCGGCCTTCAGCGCCTGGGCGGCCAGTTGCCCACCGGCGCCGGCCTTGTTCTCTACGATGACCTGCGCGCCCAGCGGGTCCTTCAGGCGCTCGGCCAGCAGCCGGGCGATGGCATCCGTGCCGCCGCCCGGCGGAAAGCCGACCAGGAGCCGCACGGTCTTGCTGCCTTGCGCGAGGGCGCGTGCCATCGGCAGGCCGATGCACGCGGCAGCGGCGGCGCCTTGCAGGGCGCGTCGGCGGGTGAGCTGGTTCATCTTCAATCCCTCAGGTTGTCAGGTCGATGGGGGCCATGATCGGGCCGGCCAGGGGTCCCAAGTTTGCACGACGGCGGCTCTTTTGCCGGGGCTGCTAAGGCGCGGCGCATTCGCACATGTCCAGGCGGCTGCCCCGCCACTGCCAGCGATGGGTGGGCCGCAGGGCCGCGATGAACTCCTCGTCGTGGGAGGCCACGAGCAAGGCGCCCTCGAAACCTTGCAGCGCGGCTTGCAGCATCAGCGTGGTGTCCAGGTCCAGGTGGTTGGTGGGCTCGTCGAGCAACAGCAGCCGGGCCGGCTCGGCGCGCCACAGGGCACAGGCCAGCGCGGCCTTCAGGCGTTCGCCCGCGCTCAGCATGCCCATGGGCAGCACCACCCGCGCCGCGTCGAGCCGCAACTGGGCCAGGCGGGTGCGCAACTCGCTGCGGGGCAGCGGGCACTCCAGCGCCTCCAGGCACTCCAGCAGCGAGAGCTGGGTCGGCAAGGCGTCGCCACCGTCCTGGTCGAGCGTGGCGGTGCTCACCTGGGTTGCCACCTGGCCCGCCCGGGGTGCCAGCGTGCCGGCGATGACGCGCAACAGCATGCTCTTGCCGCAACCGTTGGGGCCTGCCAGGGCCACGCGCACCGGCCCGGCCAGCGCCGCGTCGATGCGCGGGCCCTCCACGTGGGGAAGGCGCAGCGAGTCCAGCTCAAGCACCAGCTTGCCGGCGGGCACGCGGCTGGCGGGCAGGGCCAGGAAGATGGCCGGCAACTGCTCCACCTGCTGGGCCGCCGTGCGCACGGCTGCATCCAGCGAGCGGCGTGTGTCGGCATGGCGCAGTGCCTCGCGCCCGCCGGAGGCTTCGGCGGTTTCTCTCATGCCGTTCACCGCCATCGGCGGGAGATTGGCCGTGCGCGCGGTACGCCGGCCGCGTGCCTCACGCCGCTGGCGGGCCTCGTGTTCGCGCCGCAGGTGGGCGAGGGTGGCGTCGCGCTCGTTGCGGGCGTGCCACAAGGCTGCTTCTGCGGCCGCCGCCTGGCCATCGCGCTGGGTCTGGTACAGCGTGTAGTTGCCGCCGTACAGGGACAGCCCGCTTGGGCTCAGTTCGGCAATGCGGTCCACCACCCGCAGAAGCTGCCGGTCATGGCTCACCAGCACCACGGTGCGCGGGGTGGTTTGCAGCCAGTCCAGCAGCCAGGCGCGGGCTTGTGCGTCGAGGTGGTTGCTGGGCTCGTCGAGGAGGATGCGGTCGGCATCGGCCGCCATCGCGCCCGCCAATGCCACGCGCATGCGTTCGCCGCCGCTCAGCCCGGCCACGGGGTCACCGGGCTGCACGCCGGGCAGGCCGGCGTCGGCCAGGGCCTGTGCCACGCGGGCCGGCAAGTCCCAGCGGCCGTCGGCCAGCAGCAGGTCCTCGGGTGTGGCCAGCCCCTCGGCGAGCCGTGCGAGGGCGGCCAGCACATCGCCCAGGCCCATGGCCTGGCCCACGCTGCGACGGTCTTGCGGCAGCAGCGGCGGGGCAACCAAGTGGACGCGGCCGGTGCGCTCGACCGTACCGGCTGAGGGCATGCGGCCGGCAAGGAGGTGCACGAGCATGCTCTTGCCCACGCCGTTGCGGCCGACGATGCCCAGCCGCTCGTGGCCGATGGTCAGGCACAGCGGCTCTTGCCACAGGGCACGGCCGTCGGGCAGGCGCCATTGCAGGTGGTGCAGGCGGAAAGAAAAGGAGTTGGGGGAAACAGGGGCAGGCGCCCCAACCGGGACGCGGCCCGTGGACAACGATGACATGGCAAGCTTTTCCGAAGAAGCGGACACGCCACGCCGAAAGAGGCGTGGAACGGCGTTCGGGGAAAGGCTTACAGGCGCATCGGAAGTCGTCCTGGAGACTGGCAAAGAAGGGCTGCGTCGTAGCGACGACTCGCCACGTCGTCAACGATTCCGACGTTCAAGAGAAGCAACAAAAGTGAACGATATTTCGGACAAAATGCATGGATTAAGATAAATTGTCAGGTATGTCGGACGAAATTAAGCCCTCAGCGCATCCCATCCGCCTGACGGCGGACGCCGGTTTGGCGGTGCGTCAGCTGCGCAAAGCGCAAGGGCTGGGCGCCGGCGAACTGGCCAAGCGCATGGGCAGGAGCCGCGACACATTGCACCGCCTGGAGCGTGGCGAGGACGTGTCGCTTGGCACGTTCCTGGCGGCGCTCGCGGCGCTGGGCCATGCGGTGACGTTCACGCGCATCGGCCTGCCCACGATGGAGGAGATGCAGCGCCGCTTTGCCGAGGACGATGACGATGGCGCTTGACCTGCCGGACAAGATCAGGCGACTGCAGGTGCACGTGGGCGCCGAACCCAGCGGTGAACTCGTGCGCGATTCGCAATACGTGTTCACCTACGCGGGCGACGCTGCGGACCAGCCGGCCGTTGCCTTGCTGATGCTGCCGTCCCGGCAACTGGTCTACCAGGACGGTGACCTGTTTCCGTCGATGGACATGAACCTGCCCGAGGGGTACCTGTTCCAGCGGATCAGGGAACTGCATCCCAAGCAGCAGCTCTCGAAGATGCACATGCTGGCGCTGATCGGCGCCAACGGCATCGGCCGCGTCGGGTACCGCATGCCCGGCACGCAACCCCCCGCCGTGGTTCACATGTCCAAGGCAGACATTCTTTCGCGCTCGGCGGATGGCGACTTCTTCGGCGACCTGGTCAATGCCTACCTCTCTACCGGGGCAGGGATCTCGGGCGTGCAGCCCAAGATCATGGTGCCCTCGCGCGCCACGACACCGGTGCCCGACCTGATCGTCAAGACGCAAGGGCCTGACTTTGCCGGTTTGGCGGCCAACGAGTTTTTGTGCCTCTCAGCTGCCCGTTCGGCGGGGTTGGCTGTGCCGGGGTTCGAGCTTTCCCAGGACGGCACGATCCTCGTGCTGGACCGATTCGACGTCACGGCCGACGGTACGCGCATCGGCTTTGAGGACATTGCCGCGCTCATGGGCAAGCGTGTGCACGACCGGCTGTCCGACCGCAAGTACCAGAGCAGCTACGAGCGCGTGGCCGAGGCGATCCGCCTGGTGTCCAGCTCACCGGCGCGTGACCTGGCCGCGTTCTTTGAGCAGCTCACGCTGTCGGTGATGGTGCGCAATGGCGATGCGCACCTGAAGAACTTCGGCATGCTCTACACCAGCCCGGCAGACGTCCGGCTGTCGCCGCTCTTCGACGTGGTGACCACGGCCATCTACACGTTCGCGCGACCCGGCGGCATGGAGGTGCACGACCGCACGCTGGCGCTGAAGTGGCGTCCGGGGGGTGCCTATGCGGCGAAGGCCTACCCCACGACCGGGGAACTGCTTCAGTTCGGACGTGACGACTGCGGCGTCCGGCAGCCCCACGAGGTGGTGGAGCGCATCGCGGAGGCGATGGGCTGGACGCTGCGTGAGGCGCTCGGTGACGGACGGATCCCGCGTGACGTGCTGGGCCTCATGCAGGCGCAGTGGGATGTCGGCAGGGCCTATGCCACGGAAACCGTGGCCATGCGGCGTGCCGGTGCGAGGCTCGGACAATCGGCCGGCCCTTGAGGGGCCGACCCCACGCGCGCCAGGCGTCCCTCAAGGTGCCGGCGCCAGCAGCACTGCCGCACCCGCCCCCACTTGTGCCATGCGAGCCGCACTGCAGCCGGCATACACGTCCATGGCGGCCTGGTAGGCGCGTGTCTGCACGTGCAGCAGGCCCAGCACCGAGTGGAAGAAATGGTCGTGCGAGAGCCGCGCATCGCCCAGTGTCTGCAAGCACCCGGTGCTCACGCCGCTGCGCTGCTCGAACCCGGGCGACATCCAGCTGATCCACGGTACGCGCTTTTGCACGTCGGGCGCAATGGCGTAGGGCAGGCCGTGCAGGTAGAGGTTGTTCTCGCCCAGCGATTCGCCATGGTCCGCCAGGTACACCATGGCCGTCTGATATCGGCCCCCAGACACCTGCGGTGCCGCCCCCCAAGGGGGTTCAATCCCCTTGGGGCGGCCCGGCGGGGACTGGCCCTCCTGCGCCTGCAGCCAATGGATGGTCGAGGCCAGGAAGTGGTCGGTATAGGCGATCGAGTTGTCGTAGGCATTCACGAGCTCTTCGCGCGTGCAGTCCTGCAGGTTGTTGCTGGTGCATTCGGGCTGGAAGCGCTTGAAGGCCTGCGGCGAGCGCCTGTGGTAGGCCGGCCCGTGGCTGCCCATCTGGTGCAGCACCACGACCACGCCGCGCGCCCGCTGCGCGGCCGGCAGCGTGGCGATGCGCGCATCCAGCCCCCGCAGCATCACTTCGTCGAAGCACTCGCCGTCGGCGCACAAGGCGGGGTCTTGCGTGCCCACGGTGCTGAACGAAGGAACGCGCTCGCACACGCCCTTGCAGCCCGATTGGTTGTCGATCCACAGCACCGCCATGCCGGCATGCTGGATCACGTCCAGCAGGTTCTCGAAGTTGGCCGTGCGGTTCTCGAAACCGTCGCGCCCCAGGTGCGAAAACATGCACGGCACTGAGGCGGCCGTGCTGGTGCCGCAGGACCAGGCGTTGCGGAAGCTGGCCACCTGCTCACGCGCCAGTTCGGGTGTGGTGGGCCGTTCGTAGCCATTGATGCCGAAGTTGCCGCTGCGCCCGGTTTCCCCCAGCACCAGCACCAGCAGCGGGGGCCGCGGCGCCCCGGCCTGGCTGGCGCCCAAGGTGGCGTCGTCGCCCAGCGGGTGCAGCAGCAGGTCGCCGCGCTGCTGCGGCCGGGCCGCGGCGTGCCCCAGCGCATACAGCGAGTTCAGTGGGTTGATCAGGTAGCGCACCTCGTGGTGGTTGCGCAGGGTGGAGGCCAGCGGCTGGAAGGCCATCAGCCCCGCGGCCACCAGCACCGCGGCCGCGGCGACCACGAGCCCGGCGTTGCGGGCCAATTGCCGCGGCCATGGCGCGTACCGCAGCGGCAACTGCCACACCGCCACGGCGGGCAGCACCCCGAGGGTCAGCACGGTCAGCACCAGCCGCATCGAAAGCAGGTCGCCCACTTCGTGCAGATCGGTCTGCAGCACGTTGGTCATCATGGTGGGGTCGATGATCACGCCATAGGCCGCCATGAAATGCGCACCGGCCGCGGCGGCCAGCAGCAACCCCATCAGCGCCGGCTTGAGGGTCCAGCGCCAGGCCAGCAGGCTGGCCAGCAAGGTCAGCGCGGCCGCGATCATCAGCGCCAGTGCGGCCCCGAACACCAGGCCCCGGGCGCCTTGCAGCGCCGAGAGGTGCCACAGGTCCGACCACAGCACCAGGTTGCCCAGCGTGGCGATCCACACGCTGGTGGCGACGATCGCCCCAACCGGGCGGCAATTGGAGAGGGTCATCACGAGGTTCCTGCGCTGATTGACGAGGCGCCGTACCGCGGCAGCGCGGCCCACAGCGTGTCCACCAGCAGGGCCGTGAGCCAGCACAGCCAGCCGGTCCACAGCGTGTGGCTCATGAAATGCGCGCCGCGCGCCTGCTGCGAGAGGCCCAGCGCCAGGCCGGCCAGCAGGGCGCTGGTGAGCCAACCGCAGGCCAGCGCCGGGGCGCGGCGCCGGAAGGCAAAGTAGCCTCCCACGAACGCGAACCCGGCCGAGGCATGCCCGGCCGGAAAGCAGTGGCCGCTGCCGCCGTCACCGCTCAGGGCCCAGTGCGACAGGTGCCGGGCCGTGCGGCCGAATTCCGCCAGGTCCCAGGGGCAACTGGTGGGGCTCACGGCCTTGAGCCCCGACACCACCAGCACCGCCAGCAGCGTGGTGAGTGCCAGTTGCACGCGCCGGCTCAGCTGGATGCGCCCCAACCACCCGGTGGGCAGCCAGACCCCCGCACACAGCCAGAGCGCCACGGCCCATGAGGCGAAGCGGCCGCCTTCATGCAGCACGCCGCTGAACAGCCAGTGCTGCCGCAGCGGAAAGCCGCCCGGTCCGCCGAACCATTGCGCCATGGCCATGTCAAGGCCGGAGGCATCCCAGGCCAGCAGGGCGGCAAGGGCCAGGGTGGTGGCCAGCCATAGACGGGGTGCGGAAGCGATGGGCATCAGTTCGATACCGTAAAAATGACGTCTTAAGCTCGGCTTAAATGTCGCGGCCGCACAATGCGCCATGCGTGTACTGGTGGTGGAAGACGACGAGGGCATTGCCGCCGGCCTGCGGGGCAACCTGCAGCAGCACGGTCATGTGGCCGACACGGTGGACAGCGTGGCCGGCGCCTGGGCGGCGCTGCGCGCCGAACCTTTCGACCTGGTCCTGCTGGACCTGGGCCTGACCGACGGCGACGGCAGCGACGTGCTGCGCCGGCTGCGCGGCGCCCGCGCCGGCGGCCTGCCGAACCCGCGTACCCCCGTGCTCATCATGACCGCGCGCGACCAGGTGGCCTCGCGCATCGCAGGCCTGGACCTGGGCGCGGACGACTACGTCACCAAGCCTTTCGATGCCGATGAACTGGCCGCGCGCATGCGCGCCTTGCACCGCCGCGCGGACGGCCGGGCCCGTGCGTCCATCCAGTGCGGCGAGCTGGAGATCGACCCCGCGGCGCGCACCGTGCAGCGGGCCGGCCGGGCGGTGGAACTGTCGGCGCGGGAGTTCGCGGTGCTGCAGGCCCTGGTGGAGGTGCGCCCGCGGGTGCTGTCGCGCCAGCAGATCGAGGCCCGGCTGTACGACTGGAGCGGCGGCCTGGAGAGCAACGCGATCGAGGTGCACGTGCATCACCTGCGCCGCAAGCTGGGTGACCAGGTGATACGCACCATGCGCGGCGTGGGGTACTTCGTGCCGGAGGACCCCCCCGCGTGAAACATCCCACGCTGATGCAACACCTGCTGGCCTGGGTGCTGGGCGCGCTGCTGCTGGTGTGGGCGAGCTTCATCGTGGTGGGCTACCGCACCGGCATCCACGAGGCGGACGAACTGACTGACGGGCACCTGGCCAGCGTGGCCTCGCTGCTGCTCAGCCAGAGCGGCGGCATCTTCGTGCTGCCGCGCGAGCCGCTGGCCTCGTCGCTGCCCAGCATGCAGGGCCACGACTACCAGCAGTCGCTGAGCATCGTGGTCTGGGACGCCACCGGCCAGGTGCTCACGCGGACCGGGGACGCGCCGCGCCCACCCTTTGGCCCCGGTGCCGGCTTTGCGGACCTGCAACTGGGCGACCCGCCGGGGGAGTGGCGCACCTACGCGCAGTGGGACGAGCCGCAGCGCACGCGCCGGGTCATGGTGCTGCTCAGCGTCAAGGAGCGTGACGAACTGGTCCAGGACATCGCCGAACAGATGGCCATGCCCGGCCTGTGGCTGCTGCCGGTCATTGCGCTGGCACTGGGCTTTGCCATCCGCCGCGGCCTGCGGCCCCTGCACGAGCTGTCGCGCGACGTGCGCGAACTCGACACCACGCAGTCCACCATGCTGCAGTCGGCGCATCCGCAGCGGGAGTTCAAGGCGGTGGTGGACTCGATCAACACCTTGCTGGAGCGGCAGCATGCCGCGCTCACGCGCGAGCGGCAGGTGGCCGGCGAACTGGCCCATGAACTGCGCACGCCGCTGGCCTCGGTGGCCCTGCATGCCCGCTCGCTGCGCGGCCCGCTGAGCGACGCTGAACGGGAGGCGTCGCTGGCCCGGCTGGAGCAAGAAGCCTTGCGGGCCGGGGAGGTGCTGGCCCATCTGCTGGCGCTGGCACGGGCCAGCCGCACGGAACTGGCCGAAGCCGCCCAGCCGCTGGATTTGTCGGAACTGGCCCGCCGCGTGGTGGGCGAATACGCGCAGACGGCATTCGACAGCGGCCACGAGTTGGCTTTCGCTGGCCCCACCAGCCATCCGTTTGCGGGGCATGCCGTGCTGCTGGAACTGGCCTTGCGCAATCTGATCGAAAACGCCTTGCGGCACACCCCGCGCGGCACCACGGTGGAGGTGCAGATCGACCCCGCCGGGCCCTGGGTCCAGGTGTGCGACAACGGGCACCAGGGCGTGGCGCAGGACCCGCAGCACGCCCATGCCAGCCTCGACCCGAGGCCGGGCCTGGGGCTGGGCCTCGGCCACCGGGTGATCGAGAAGATCGCGGCCATCCACAAGGCCCACCTGGCGCAGGTGCCGCCCCCCGCAGGCTTCGACACCTGCTACCGCATCACGTTCCAGCCGCGCTGAGTGGTGGCACCCGGCCCCGGGGTCCCGGTGCCACCCGCCGGGCGGGTACTCAGCCGCCTTGGGGCGGCCCGGCGCCGGCTGAGTGTGGACACCCGGCTCCGGGGTACCGGTGCAGGCGGTCAGTAGCTGCACGCCAGCCGCACCTGCGCGTGCAGTTCCACGGAAAAACCGCCACCGCCTCGGCCCAGCGAACTGGGCATCCTGAACTGCGTGGTGCACTCCGCTGCCGCGAAGCCCATGGACCGCAGGGTCGCACGCGGCCACTCGGCGCGCATCCTTACGGCATGGTGTGCACGGCTCGGCGCCATGCCGGGCAACTGCTCCGGTTCGACTTCCACCACCGCGAACCGAGGGGTCTTGGCGGCCGGCAGGCTCGTGCCCCATGTGCCCGCCATGAAGCCCAGATGCGGCCGCCGCCATGGCGCCACTTCCGGCACGGGCGCGGGGCCTGGTACCGGTACGGAGGCCGGCATGGCGGCCGCCATCGCGACCTCGCTGCCGGGCCCGGGCTCGGCCTCCTGGGCCCACGCGGCGGTACCCGCCAAGCCAAGGAACATGACGCCCAGACCACGGGCCCCCTCCACACCGAACCACCCCATCGCCACCTCCAACATCAGATGCCCACCCTGGCTTTTCTCTCCGTCTGCTGCGGCGAAGAGAGTGTGGTGGTTGTCCGCTGGCCGACTTAAGGGGGTCTTAAATGCCGCGCGAAGGCCCGTGAGCAAGTGCCGGCGACATTTCCCACATGCGGGATCTGCACGATGTTGCGTTGCACCGTGTGGCCCGAGGGGCGGGGCCTGTGGGGTGAGTGGGACCGCTTCGTTCGGCGGTACACCGATTCGCTGGCGGCGTTTCGGCCTGCCGCAACCGCCGCATGCTGCGTGCCCCTTGCACCTCCACCATGAAAATTCACGACTCCACGGTTTGCGTTCCCTTGCAGGCGGTCGCCCCGGTGGCGGCCTCGAATCGGCCGGAGCACGCGACGGCAGAAGTTGGCCCAGGCCCAGGCCCGGACCCGCGCGAGCGAGCCAGCGCCGACCGCGCCCGGGCTCGCACGGCCACCACCGTGCTGCGTGGCGCTGCCACGACCACCGGGACGCAGGCTCAGCCGCGGGTGGCGCCGCGCACCCCGGACACCCGCGCCGACAGCGCTTCGGCCGACCGGGGCGGCACCGTCACCGAGGGGCTGGGTGAGGCTCCGGATGCGATGCCCTCCG
>Ga0307516_10001235_pt1 | contig 35602 bp, 30 predicted proteins | sample 19_EM_MG_FD_203310 | JGI IMG/M metagenome (GOLD analysis project Ga0307516, IMG submission 203310) | Populus trichocarpa ectomycorrhiza microbial communities from riparian zone in the Pacific Northwest, United States - 19_EM | ecosystem: Host-associated > Plants > Roots > Unclassified | place...
CGAAGCCGCCCGCCGCGAGTCTGCCGCTCGCTCCCCCGCCGTCATCGCTGCCGATGGAGTCCGCTCCGCTCGAGGCCAAGCAATTCGTGCCTGTCCCCGAGCAGCAGCGCACCCTGGCCGATTCGCCCGATGCGCGCGCGGCGGCGGCAGCCGCTCAGGTCGAGGCCGGACACCAAGAGTCGCGGGCGCTGTCCACGTCGCGCGAGACGCCGCTGGCGCGCGCGCAAGAGGGCAAAGTGATTCCGTTCCCCGCGCGCCGCGACGACGAGGGGGTGCCTGATTCGGCAGCCGCCGATTCGGCAGCTCGCGAGGCCGAAGAAGAAGCTCCGATCTCCGCGGCTCCGAATACGCCGCCGATGCCGCACATCCTGGCTTCGCAGCAGGCGGCTCTCGAACGACAGAAGACAGAGGCGCAGCGCTCGATTGGGCAACCGGAGCCCACGGTGCGCGAGCCGGCGCTCGAGCGACGCCGCGAGCGCGAAGAACGCCTCGGTGGGCACACGCTCAACCTCGGGAGTGGCTTGCCGCCCGAAGTGGCGCTCAAGAGCGACCCGGTGCTGGCGCCGACGCCGCCGCCGTTGGTTCAGGCGCATGCGGCAAAAGAGCCGCAGCCCCCGCCGATGGGCGCCACGCAGCGCTTTGGCAGTGGTGGCGGCACCGGGCCGCTCGACTTGCGAGTGTCGAGCCCAGGCGCGGAAACGCCGGGGGCCGGCCGTGCCCCGCACGAACCCGACCAACACGCGCCGCCGCGCGCGCGCGGCGACGGCGTGCACGAAGCGCTCCACGACGACTTCTTCGAAGCCGGCGAGCACGGCCTGTACGAAGGCGGACACGGCGCCGAGAGCAGCCACCACGTGCTCGACGACGAGCTCGAGCAGGAGTTGCCTCGCTTGGTGGTGCGCACGCCCGAGCAAGAGCGGCGGCGCAACAAGATGATGCAGTACGTGGGCATCGTCGTTGGGGTCGTGCTCGGCATCTTCGTGTTCGCGATCGTGAGCGGACGGGCGCGCAGTGGCGAAGACAAGAACGTCCCCGCCAAGCCCGTCGAGCGCGCCGTCACGCCGCCGGTGCCAGTCGCGCCGCCAGAGCCGCCCGCAGCTGTGGTTCCGCCACCGCCGCCGCCACCGCCAGAGCCCGTGGCAGCGCCCCCCGAGCCTGTAGCCACTGCGCCAAAGGTTGAAGAAGCGCCGCCCGCGGTCACAAAGCCGGCGCCGCTCGCGCATCCCGCGGAGCCAGTGACCGCACCGGTGCCTCGTCCCCATCCCGCGGCCGGAGGCGAGCCTCCCGCGCCGCGGCCCGCTCCGGCTCAGCCTCGACCAGCAGGCGCGGCGCCGGCACCCGCGCCGATGCCGGCGGGCAAGCCGCCCACGGTTTCGTTCCCCGATTGAGCGGGGAGCACGCGGCGCGAGCCCGCGCCGCAGCCGCCAGGCGCACCGATGCGCGGGGCGACGGGGGCCGGAGACTTGCCTGCGTCCCTGTCGAGCTCGGAGGGCTCGGGCACCGGAGAAGCTGGAAGCTCGCTGTTCAAGACGCGCAGCCGTGTATTTTGCGCCGTGACTCTGGCGGCGGCGCAACCGCCGCTGAAGGCGAACAGAACGAGCGAAATGATGCGCACGGACAGCATGGCTCCGGCGAATCTAGGCGGCCGTTCTGTTCACGGCCCAACTTGTGGCAACTTCGCTAAGGCCGAGCGCAGGCGCCGGGCCCGGTCCGCCAGGTAATGCCGGTCGCGCCGCGAGGACCCGGGTCCCGCGTCAGCGGCCTTCGCTCAAGAAGCGTCGCACGGCATCTGCCAGCTCGCGCGGCCGCTCTTCTTGCGGCGCGTGACCTGAGTCGAGCAGCTCGAAGCGCGCGCCGCGGATTTCGCGCGCCAAGCGCTGGCCCACGCTCGCCCCGAGCAGGCGATCGCGACGGCCCCAAAGCACCAGCGTTCGCGTTTGAATGCGGCTGGTTTGGGCAGCAACTGGCCGCGTGTCCACGGTGGCGCGCAGCGTTGCCAAGGCACTGCCACGAGCGGCCGGCGTATTGAACGAGTGGTAGTAGGCGTCGAGTCTTGCGTCGGAAATTGCGGAGCCATCGCCGACGAACAGCTGGCGAAAATAAGCTCCGAACAGGCTGCGCCCGAGCAATTGCTTGAACACCAAGCTACCGGCGAGTGGCAGATGCGCGAGCCGCCCGTAGAGCCACGGCTCTGCGCCCTCGGCGAGCGCGTCGACGACCACCAGCGCGCTGACCAGCTCGGGATGGCGAGCGGCCAGCGTGAGCGCGATGGAGCCGCCCAGCCCATGCCCGAGCACCGTGGCGCGGCCGAGCGACAGCGCCGCGTACAGGTCCGCGATGGCGCTGGTGAAGGCGTCCACGTCGTAGGCGAAGCGTCCAGGCGCTGGCTTCTCGCTTTCGCCGCAGCCGGGGAGGTCGGGAGTGATCACGCAGTAGTCGCGAGCGAGGTCGCTGGCTACGGCGTTCCACGTCGAATGGTCCATGAACAGGCTATGCAGCAGCACGAGCTTCGGCCCGCTGCCGCGCTCGACGACGCGCAGCCGCACCCCGCTCGCGGTCACGTCGCGCGTCGTGCCCAGATCATCGAACGTTGGCTGGGCGGCGCGCTCGGCCATCGGGGAGGCGAGCCTACTTCAATATGCGTGGCTGGTGAGGGTTCTTGCGCGCCCGCGCCTTCCCTCACGAGCGGGCCGACTCTTCACGCAGGCGCGCGGCTAGCAGAGCTAGTTCTGGGCGGACAAACGCCACGCTCAAGATGTTTCGACCGCGAGTCGCGCGCGGGGTCTCGGCGCCTGCGCGCCCGCTTGCACCGCGCAGCCGTTTTTCCGTGTAGTTCCATGTGCGCATGGACGGTCAATTAGCTCCATGGACGACGCCTTAGCTGTGCCAAACAATGTCCGCCCTGTGCGCGTTCGCAGCTTCCATGGAGCTTCGCGAGGATCGGCGCAAAATTTCCTGCAATAAGTCCTTTGGTGAATCCACTGAGTAGAATATATTCGCGCGGGTCAAGGGAGTCTGGCCGTTCCGCTTCGGAGCCGCCCGATAACGCCTTTCCATGATTGACGCCGAAACCCTCGCCCAGCTCGAAAAGGCCCACGTGGCGGGACTGTCTTCGGCCGAAATCTTGGACGTCTTCGCTCGGCACGACGTGCAATTGAGCGAAGCCACGCTGCGCAAATACGTTCAACTGGGCTTGCTACCGCGCAGCGTGCGGGTCGGTCGCAAGGGCAAGCACCAGGGGTCACAGGGTATCTACCCGGTCGGCGTGGTTCGCCAGATTCTGCGCATCAAGCAGATGATGGGTGAGAGCTACACCATCGACCAAATTCAGCGTGAGTTCTTGTTCATCCGCAGCGAGGTCGAGCAACTCGAGTCGATGCTGGCGCGGATCTTCAAGAAGCTCGACGGTGTGCTCAAGGAGCGCAAGGCCGAGCGTGTTACGTCGGCGGTGCAGCGCGATGTCGGCGATGCCCGCAGCCTCAGCAAAGAGCTGATGGCCCGTCTAACGGCCATCGAAACCAAGCTCACCTCTCGATCCAAGGTTCATAGCCTCTCCTCCGTTTCGGCTGGTTAGGCATCGCGTTGGGCGGTGGGGCCGAGTCCCCGCCACCAGGAACAGAACGCCAAGTTAGGCGACCCGAGCAGGTCGAGCGGGACAGCTTTCATCTTTTTAGGGAAACGAAGCGGAGAAGCGCCATGAACGAAAACGAGCTCGAAACCGGAATGGAAGCAGAAACCACCACCGAACCCGTGTTGGCCGTGGACGGCGCACTGGCGCTGGACCTGGATCTCGAGCCTGAGATTACGCGCGAGCAGCGTCGTTCACGTCGCAAGCGCGACGTGCGCGCCCGCACCATCAGCGTCAAGCGCATGACCAAGCGCGAGCTCGAAATCGGCCGTCTGCTCTTTCCGGAGACAGACTACTGGCGGCCGCACAATCGCGCTGAGTGCGCCGAGGGCCCGCGTCCGTGCCCGTTCGTTTCCTGCAAGCACCACCTGTTCATCGACGTCTCGCCGCGTACCGGCGCCATCAAGCTCAACTTTCCGGATCTCGAGGTGTGGGACCTCGGCGAATCCTGCGCGCTCGACGTCGCCGATCGCGGCGGCACCACCCTGGAAGACGTGGGAGCCATCATGAACCTGACCCGTGAACGCATTCGCCAGGTCGAAGTGAAGGCGCTGGCCAAGCTCGAGGCGCTGAGCGACATGTACGCCTTGCGCGACTACGTCGAAGAAGGCCCGGTCGGCAAGCGCCGCCTGCCGACGCTCACCAAAGAGGAGCTTGCCGGCAAGAGCAAAGCCAAGGTGAAGGTCGAAGCCAAGGTCGTCGAGCTGGAAGACGAAGACGAAGACGAGGACGAAGACGAGTTCGACAAGGACGACGACTTCGCCAGCGACAGCGAGCCGAGCGAGTCGGTCGAAGCAGAAGCCGTCTGACGTTTCGCCCGCGTTGATGAGCAGGGGCTGCCACGCCGCAGCCCCGTTCGCAGCAGGCTAACGTGTCGTCACTCGGTCCCCATGTTCGACGTCGACGTGCCCTGGTCGGTCGTCGTCGTGATAGCTTTGATTTGCAGGCGTCAAAAGCCGAAGGTGTACGTGTAGCCGACCGCTGGAATCAGCACCGGCTGCTCGAAGGAGCCGCGGCCGAGTAGCTCGAGCGACAGCTCGAGCGAGCCGCTGGTTTTGGGCGGCTCAGGCACGAAGCGCGGCGCCGGCTGCGGCGTTTGCGAGAGCAGCAGAGCCAGGCGCGGCCCGTGAAGGAAGGGGTCGGCGCGTAGCGTGTGGTCCGCGTCCGAGCGGAAGCGCCCGAGTACCGCGACGCCTTCGTAGCCGAGCCCAATGCCGAGCGTCGTCGCGGAGTCGAGCCGCAGGTAGTGCGTGGCTCCGAGCCCGAAACCGAACGGGAGCACCAGGTCGTCGCCCTGGCAGTGAGCCCGCTCGCTCGGGGTGCCGCGGCAACCGGCGAAGCCGATTTCGTAACCCAAACGCAGGCGGGTCGCCGAAAACCAGCGGTCGACGCCGACCTCGCCGCTGAGCTCGTGACCGAAGTGCTGGGTCATGAAGCCTGGCGGGCGATAGCGCAGCGCGCCGCCGATGCCCCAGTCGCTGGCGCGGAACGCCTGCTCGCGTGAAAGGTCGAGCTCGAGCAGCTGATGCGCGCCGCCGACCTTGACGTCGAGCAGCAGGTGCGTGGCGCCTGCGAGCGCGGCGAGCGTGCCGGTGGCTGGAAAGATCAGGTAGGCGCGTTCGCCGCGCGACCGGACGGTCGCGCTGGTACCAGTCGTGAAGCGCGAGTCGAGGTCGTCACAAGCCTCGAGCGTTGGAGCGCAGCGGTCGATTTCGGAGCGAGCGTGTGTGAGCGTTGCGCGCACCAGCTCGGGCTTGCCCGGGCCGCTCAGCGTGACGTCGAAGACGAACTCGCGGGGGCGCGCCTGGGCACCCTGCAGCGCCGCCGTCACGCCGTGCGCGCGCGTCACGATGGGAGCGCTCGGATGCCCACCCACGAACGCTACGGGCGCGCAGGCTTGGCTGGCCAAACCGCTCGTCAAAAGCGCTGAAAAAAACCGCAGCCGCATCTCGCCAACCGGTCCCAGCTTTTCACGTTGAGCCCGCCGGGCCAAGCCTCCCGGCATTTCACCCGTGATCAGCCGCGCAGGCTTTGCACGACGCGCAGGAAGTTGAAGCCCAGCACCTTCTTGATGCGCTGCTCGCTCCATTTTCGGTCGAGCATGGCTTGCGTGAGGCGGGGTAGCTCCAGGCAGGTGGGCATGTCGCGCGGCGTGATGATGCTGCCGTCCCAGTCGCTGCCGAGCGACACGGAGTCTTCTCCGGCGACGTTGATGACGTGCTCGATGTGGCGGACGACGGTCTCGAGCCGGCCGCGAAACAGCGGGTCACCCAGGTACTCTGAGTGGTACATGATGCCGACGGTGCCGCCGCTCTGCGCTACGGCGCGCAGCTGCTCGTCGTCCAGGTTGCGCCAATGCGGGAAGACACCAGAGACGCCCGTGTGCGTGACGATGAAAGGCACGGTCGGATCCTGCGCGTCGACCGCGTCCCAAAAACCGGCGCTCGAAATATGCGCCAAATCGACCAGGATCTTGTGCGCGTTCAGGCGTCGAACGTAGTCCTTGCCGTAGCGTGAGAGGCCTGAATTGCCGCCGAGCGGAGAGCTGGTCGCGCCGAGTCGCGAGCTCGTGAGGTGGAGCAGCGTGACGCGCAGTATGATGCCCGGCGACAAGCGATCGATGGCATCGAGCGAATGCCCGAGCGCGTTGCCGCCCTGCACGCCGATGAAGGCAGCGTGCAGGCCTTGCGCGCGCGCCGCGTGGTACTCGGCGGCGCTCTTTACGACGCGAGCCTCTGCTTCCGGCGATTCGAGCAGCGCCGTGAGCTCGCGCAGATTCTCGAAAAGCTGCGCTTCGCGATCACGAGCGTCGGCGAGCGGATTGGTGGTGATGACCCAGGTGGCGCCATCGACGCCGGCTTCACGCGCGCGCGGCAAGTCGAATTGACTCAGCATCATGCCGCGCGTGAACGCCGTGTGCCGCCGCCGAAAGTCGTAGCCGAAGATGCGCCGCCAAATGAACGAGTCGACGTGCAGGTCGATCACGTCGGATTCGTCGTGCAGCGCGCGCGCTTCAGCGGAAAGGCCCGAGCTGGGTGGCTGTCCGTGGCTCGCGGGGGCGCGCCGTTCGACCATGAATCGAGCCTAGTCCGATCGCCGCCGGAGTGCTGGGCTCCGCATGCCCGCCGTGCTGTACTGACTGCCATGGCAGAGGAGGAGGCGGGTAGAGAGTCGAAGCGCGATGGGCGGCCCTTCGTGCAGAGCAGCCCTTTGCGCTTGACTGTGCAGGACTATCGGGCAGCTGCTCGCTTCATGCCCGGGTTCCGGCGCCGCGGGCGGTTCGGGTTGGCGATGCTCGGTGTCGGCGCACTGGCGGCGGTCATGTTCGCTATCGGGGAGCATGACGCTCGCCACCCGGATCCGGCTGAATCACTCGCGTTTGGTGTCTTCGCGGTGTCCGTAATCTTCGTGGTCGGCAGTTGGTTCGAGGTGCGCGCCTGGGCGCAGCGTTCGGCGCTCGCGAGTGAGCACGCGACCCAGCTTCGAATCGACGACGCAGGTGTCGTCACCGAATCGCCCGACGCGGCTGGCCGGTTGGCGTGGACCCGATTTGCGTATCGCTACGAGGCGAGCGACATGCTCCTGCTCTATCTCAAGAGCGGGACGGTTATCATTGTACCCAAGCGCAGCTTCCGTCCGGATGAGGTCCACTGGCTTCGGACCGTGTTGGAGGCACGATTGCCACCGCATCCGGAGCTGGGCAAGCCGTAGCGTGCGCCGGGCGTCGAGGGGCCTCGAGGCTTGCGCAACCGGCTGGAGGGGACGAATCGAGCTGCGTCGACAGTAGCCCCGAAGAGGCGTTGCGGAGCGGCTCGACTCGCTAAGACTTATGGCGCTGGTGGAGCGCCCAGCTGGGCGCCCGTAACCAGGCCTACCCGAGCTTCACAGGCCCTTCGGAACCGTTTCGAGGTTCACGGCGCCCAGCGCGTAGCGGATGAGCGCGCTGCGGTTGGCTTTGGTGAGGCCGCGCGCCTTCAAAGAGTCGACCATGTTGTCGAGGCGCTTCAGGTCCTCGGTGTACATGGAGATGCAGATCACCTTGTAGTGCGTCGGCTTCTCGCCGTTGGCTTCGGCGCCGCGCGAGCCAGCCCCCGCCGCCGTCGAATAGTACGTTTGAGACAAGACGCCGTCGACGTCGGTCGGATCGAGCACCTTGGCCGTGGCCTGTCGCAAGTCGTTACGATCGCTCATTTGACACCTCCAGCCTGCTCGGCGGCTTGCGGCGAGGACGCTGCAGCGGTCGAGGAGAGTAATTTTTCCACCACGCGCCAGTAGTCTTCGGTCGCGGTCGAGCTCGGCGCATACTCGAACAGCGTTTTTCCGACAGAAGGCGCTTCTTTCACGCGGCTCACGTAGTGAATCGGCGAAAGGCAAACGTCTCCGAAGTTTTGCTTGAGCGTCTCCAAGGCCTCGCGGCAGATGCGCGCGCGCGTGTCGAACTGAGTGGGCAAGACACCCCACAGTTGCACCGAGTGGCCCAAGATGCGGTTGACTTGCTTGATGGTACGCAGCACCTGGCGCACGCCGACCAGCGACAAGTAGTCGCAAGCCACCGGACACAGCACGGCGTCGGCGAACGCCAGCGCGTTTTGGTTCATCAGCGACAGGCTCGGCGAGCAGTCGACGATGATGTAGTCGTAAAGATCGCGAGCGCGCTCCAGGCGCTGGGCCAAGATGCGGTCGCGGCGTTTCTGGCCGGCCAGGTAGAGCTCGGCGGCGGCCAAGGTCTCGTTCGACGGCAGCACGTCTAGGTTGGGACGCGCTTCGACCACCGCTTGTTCGAGCGACAGGCCCATCACGATCACGTGGTAGAGCGAGCGCTCGGAAGTCAGGGCTAGCGAGGTAGCGACGTTGCCCTGGCCGTCGGTATCGACGAGCAAGACGCGCGCGCCTTTTTCGGCCAGGCCGGCGGCGACCTGGACGGAGGTCGTGGTCTTGCCGGTGCCGCCTTTGTGGTTAAAAACCGCCAGAACTTGGGGCTTTCCGGGGCGAAGCCGGCGAAGATTCGTGGCGCGGCGCTGGCTTTCCGCAGGAGGCGCCGTCTCGAGGCGGGGCTCGGGCTCGATGGCGGGAGGCAGCGCAGGGGCGCGCTCGGTGAGGCGCATACTATCGGACGGCTCGGGCAGCGGCTCGGCGTCGCCCGGCAGGTCGTACTCGCTTTGGCGTAGCTCGCCCAGACGTACGCTGCGCACGCCTTCGAGGATGCGGCTTCGGCACTCGGGGCCGCAGGCGTAGTGGCGTTGGCCACCCGTGAACAGCACGTGTGCGGCAAGCTCGACGGTAAACCGCGTCGCGCAGGCGTCGCACGGCACCTGTCCGTCCGAACGGCCCTTGTGGCTGGCTTCCAGACAACGCTGGGAGCAGTAAAAGGCGTAACGCGTGACGGCCGCGCCGCCCTCGGTCAGCTCACTGCGCTCTTCCATTTGGTAACGGAAGTGCAGCTCGAACTCGGTTTTGCAAACATCACAATTTCGAGGAATGACAACCATGAGGAGCCTTCGCTGTTATCGAAGTACTTCTCATGGGCCTTTGGCCTGGGCCAAATTTGTGTGAGCACTTTCGTGCGGTTGCCCAAGCAGTTTCCTAGCGCGCGCTCGTCCTCGAGCCACCCGCGAAAGACCTGCAGCGCCTGCAACGGCGGCTTCTGGAGCACTGTTAATGAACGCGATTAACCTATTGAAATAATTGATATTTCAGGCTATCTCACGAGCGTGCTGTTCGGCCTCCTTTGCCTGATGGTCTTGGGCGCAGCCTGGTGGGTCCTACGCAGCGGTCGTGGTGAAGCTGCCGGGGTGTCTGCGTGGCGCTGTCCCCGTCGTCGCTACGAGGTCGCGGCGGGGGCCGCTCTGGTGCTGCTCAGCAACGTATCGCTACTGCTGCTGGCGCCGTGGGCGCGCGGCGCGAATGTTTACCTTCCCGCCGACGCCACCAGCCACGCCAAAGTAGCTGCAGAGATCGCCGCGCACGGGTTGGGGCACGGTTGGCTCGAGAGCTACCTCGGTGGTTTTCCGCTCGGTCACCACTACCCGGCGCTCGGTTGGCTACTGCTCGCGCTCGGCATGCGCGCGGGCTTGGGCGCGGCCAGTGCGGTCAACAGCCTGGGCTTCGTCGCTACGTTGGCAGCTCCGCTGGCGCTCTATGCGGCCCTGGCACGCGCCGGGGCGCGACCGTTGCATGCCGCCTGTGGCGGCTGCTTCTTGGCCTTGGTCTGTCCGTACAATCCTTTTATTGGAGGATTCGAGGTTTATTTCATGACCGGCCTGGTGTCCCAGGTTGTGGCGTTACCGCTGTGCATCACGTTCGCGGCTGCGGCCGCGCGGGGCGCCCGCGCGGAAGCCACGCTGTTCGGCGCGCTGGCGATGAGCGCGCATCCGCAGGTCTCGGGCGCGTGCGTGGTGCTGGTTGCGCTCGCGGCGCTGATTGACGGCGCGCGTGGTCGCCGCGCTGCCGTCGCCTGCTCGATTGGGGGCGCCGTGATCGCGGGCGCTGCGCTGTACGGGCAAGGTGTGCGTTCGCTGCGGGTACCGTTGGGATGGCCGCCCGGCCTCAACTGGCGGCAATTGGGCTTCGGCACCAGCCGATTGTCGTGGTGGTTTCGCGACGGCGATCTGCTCGACAAGGGAGCGACAGCGCCGGTGTTGACCGCGCTCGTGGGGGCTGCGGCGCTGACCTGTCTGTTGCTCGTGAAACGACGCGCGCCTCGCGGGCTACTGCTTTTGACCTTGGCCGCGTTGGCGCTCAGTGCCAGCGGTCCGTCGCTGCTCAAGCTGCCCGGCGGGACCGCGCTACTGGAGGTCGTGCAGCCGCTGCGAGTTCTTGCCCTATTGCCGCCCGTGTTCGGAACCTTGCTGTGCGTCGCCCTCGAAGAGGGGACGGCCCTAACCGGTGGCGGCGCGCGCTTTCGACAGCGTCCGCTGGCCTGGCTATTAGGTTCGGGTGCCGGTGGCATCGGGCTTTGCTTGCTCAGCGTCGCCGTGCCAGCGCGCCTCCACGCCGCTCAGCAATTGCGAGGCGCGCGGATGTTAGCGATGTCGGGCGGCTGTCCGGCGGTGCCTGGCTTCGCGCGAGCGGAGCTGGCAGCCTGGTTTCGTTCGCTGCGAGGCGGAAGTCTTTGGCTGCCGCAGCGAGAGGGCGACCCGCTCGACTCGTGCGTGCTCACCCAAAGCCTCGAGCTGCAAAGCGCCGTGCCGCTCGGCAATACGTCCGCCGTTGGCTCGCATGTCGGTCTCTTGTGGCAGGCGGCCAAGGAACTTCAACCGGCGCGCGCGGGCGCGGCTCGGCGCGCCAGCGCGCTGGGTGTCGGCTACGTGCTCCAGACCTCGAGCGCACCCAAGCCGGACGCCGGCTTCGTGCGTCGCCATGCCAGTGGCGCCGTCGAGCTGTGGGAGAACCCGGCGGCGGGCTTGGCTCACGTCGGCTGCGTGCGCGAGCGCTGGACTGGCAGCGACCGCGCCTTGCGCCAGCGCTTGTCGCTTCAGCTCGACCTGCCCGAAGGCGCCGATCGACTACTCGATCCCGAGCAGTTTATCGAGCTCGTGCAAGGCTCGGGCGAGGTGCGCGTCGAACGTGTCGAAGGCTTGTGCTCTGCCAGCGCGGCTGCGCTGTCCGTGCACGAGCTCGAGCCTGGCATGCTGGAGGCACAGGTCCTGGCCGACGCGCCGCTGGACCTAGTCTTCAGTGCCACGGCCTTTCCAGGCTGGCGGCTGACCATCGATGGCGCACCCGTGCCAAGTCAGGTCATAGCTCCTGGCTACCTGGCAGCGCACGTCGAGCCTGGTCGCCACCGGGTGTTGGCGACTGCGGGCACGCTGCCCGGCTACGGTTTCGTGCTCGGCTTGGGCGCGCTCGCGGTAGCGGCGCTTGCGTGGCTAAAGCTTCCGCGTCAGCGCATCGAGGCGTAGCCGCCACACGATGCTGATGGCCTCTAGGAAGATTTGTCGGTCCATCTTGGACTGACCCACGCGCCGATCGACGAAGGTGATCGGTACTTCGACGAGCTGCATGCCCGCGTGCACGGCGCGAAAAGTCGTCTCGATTTGGAAGGCGTAGCCGTTGGAGCGCAGCGACTCGAGCCGCAGACGCAACAGCGCGCTGCGCGTGAAGGCCTTGTAGCCCGTCGTGAGATCGCGCGTGGCAATGCCGAGCACCGCTCGCGAATACGCCGAGCCACCCTTGGAGAGCAGCAGGCGTCCGATGCCCCAACCCGAGATGGCTCCGCCCGGAATGTTGCGCGAGCCGACGACGAGGTCTGCGCCCGCATCGAGGGCGGCGATGAAGCGCAAGAGTTGCCCCGGATCATGGGAAAAATCTGCGTCCATCTGAAAGAAGCGCTCAAATTCGCGAGCGAGTCCCCAGCGGAAGCCGTCGACGTAGGCCGTGCCAAGCCCGAGCTTGCCCGCCCGGTGCAGCACATGGACGCGCTCGTCTGCGGCCGAAAGCCGGTCGGCTAGTCTGCCGGTGCCGTCGGGCGAAGCGTCGTCCACGATCAAAATGTGGACGCCCGGAGCGGCGCGCAGCACCGCGCCCACCAGCGCTTCCACGTTCGAGGCCTCGTTGTACGTCGGCACCACGACCAACGAGGCTTCGCCGAGGGCGGCCGGCGTGGCCGCCTTCGACGTGCGTGCCGGATGCTGCTCGGAAGCCGGCGCTGCCTCCACGACGGACTCGGCTGATTGCGCCATCAGGCTTTCCTGCCGAAGGCGGCCAGCACCCAGGCGAAGGCGATGCGCTCGATGCTCGGGGCCTTGACGCCCGCTTCGCGGAGCACGCGGCCGAGCCGCGCTTCGTCCATTTTGCTCGGGTGCAGATGTTTGCGACTGAAGTGCTGCAGGCGCGCCACGGCCTCGAGCGCCGTATTTTCGATCAAGCGCAGCGAATGTGAGCCGTAGTTCGGTGTCGTGATAAAGAGCAGGCCATTGGGCTTCAAGACGCGCAGCGCTTCGCGAACCCAGGCTAGCGGCTCTGGCACGTGTTCGATGACGTCCATCGACACCAGGGCGTCGAAGCTGTGATCGGGATAGGGCAGCGTGCCGTCCGGTCCCAGCACGTCGGCGCCGGCCAGCCGAGTCGTGTAGCGTTGTTTGGCGAGCTCGATGGCGCGCGCGTCGATGTCGCAGACCGTGAAGCGTCGGCCGCTGTCACGCAAGTCCGCGAGCTCGAAGAACGGCCCGGAGCCTAGGTTGAGCACGCTGGGGCCCGGGCTCTGCGACAGCGCGCGCTCGAGCGCGGCTATGATCGGCGCGTGGTAGAGCCGCCACGGAAAGCGCAGCTTCATGCCGTGGTTGGAGAAGTAGTCGATCTCGGCTTGCATGCTCAAGTCTCGGGGCGCCGCCCAATGGCCAAAAACTCCGCGGTCGGCGTCGGGTCGTTGCGGTCGAGCAGGGACTTGGCGAGGGCGTAGACTGGCAGGCTCAAGAGCCGTCGCGCGCCAGGGAAATTGGTCCAGCGCGTCGTGAGTGTTTTGTTGAGCTTGCCGGCCAGCGACGGCAAGAGCAGGGCCTCGAACGCGACGGTGGTGGCGCTCGACAGCACCGGCTCCACCGCTTCGACGGCGAAACCCGCGTCGCTGAGCACTTTGTGCCAGCCGGCCTGGTCGTACAGGTGCTCGTGGCGGAAGAACGTATCGATGCCGTTCTTCAACGTCTCCGCCAGCCCGGTCGCGCCCAGCGCCGACAGCAAGCGATAGCTGAGCAGCTGCTCGGCCCAGTCTTTGTTCGGCACGAACATCAGCACGCGACCGCCTGGCTTGAGCGAACGAAAGATGTTCTGCATCGCCAAATCGATGCGCGGCACGTGCTCGAGCGAGCAATTGGCGACGCACGTCTCGAAGAAGCGCTCAGGAAGCTTGGCTTGCGTCACGTCTGCCAGTACGACCTGCGAATAGGCGCGGCTGGCCACCGCCCAGCGGCCCTCGCGCGCGTCGATATCGATGCCCCAAACTTCAGCGCCTTCGAAGGCCACGCTGGCGAACAGCCCATCGCCGCAACCCACGTCCAAGATCGGCGGCGGGCAAGCGTAGCGACGCAGCGCTGTCAGGCGGGCGCACTCTTTCACGCACAGAGCGGCAGGCGTGTACGGGAAGTAGCGCTGAAAGTCGGCTAACTCTATCTCAGCTTGCTTGTGGTTCATGCTCTGAGCGGTGCGCAAGGCGGACAATCAGACCCTACCCGACCACGCGAGGGCGTGAGCGGTTCCTGCTCCGCGTAACACACGCTGGGGGCGGCAACTTGCCGAATACCTGAGCGCATTTAACTATTTGCGAAGACTGGAGAAATTGCGCTTCAACGCGCTCAGCTAGACACACACCGGTCACACGAATGCAGCAACTTCGTCGCCCTCGTCATGAGGTTATATTCGGTTATGCGCAGGGCGCGGACCGGCGGCACGGGCGGCAGACGTCGCGCTCCGCTCTCCCCAGAGGTATCCAGTCGCACTTCTCCCAGACGTAATCCAGTCGCACTTCGCTGAGGCTTCGCCTCAGCGAATGGAATCACGTCGCAAGACCTTGGCACGATAAGATCACGATCGTCTTGGAGACCCGGCTTGGGACAAACCGGCGAGGCCGGCGCAGTTACCCGATTGGCTCGCCTGGGACGCCGGCGCGCGCCAATCGGCGCAAATGCAACCAAGACCAACCTTGGGACAAACCGGCGAGGCCGGCGCAGTTACCATGTGCGCGTGCGTGAGTCGCAGGGCGCACTCAACCGTCGCAAAACAAAACCAAGAGCATTTCAGACACTGAGCCTCTGGCTCAGTGCCTGAAATGCCGCACGCCCGTGAAAATCATGGCGATGCCCGCTTCGTTCGCGGCGCGAATGACGTCGTCGTCCTTTTTGGAGCCGCCTGGTTGCGCGATGGCGGCGATGCCGTGGGCAGCGGCGGTTTTGACGCCGTCGGGGAAGGGGAAGAAGGCGTCGGAGGCGAGCACGGAGCCTTTGGCGCGTTCGCCGGCTTTGTCGCAGGCGACTTGGACGGCCGTGACGCGCGCCGTTTGGCCGCCGCCGATGCCGATGGTTTCGTAGATGCCGGGGCTCTTGCCTGGCGAGGCCAGCACGATGGCGTTGCTCTTCACGTGCTTGCAGACGCTCCAGGCGAATTCGAGCGATGAAAGCTCGGCGGCTGTGGGCTGGCGATCGGTGACGACACGGCCCTTGAGCACTTCGCCTGAGCCTGTGGCGTCGCGATCTTGGATCACGAAGCCGCCGCCCACGCGCTTGAACTGGCGCGCTTGATGCGAGGAGCCGAGCCAGCCGCCGGTCGAGAGCAAGCGCAGGGCCTGCTTGGCGCGCAGCCGCTGCAGCGCGCCGTCGGCAAAGCCGGGGGCGATGATGGCCTCGAGAAAGGTTTCGGCGAGAATGGCGGCCGTCGCGTCGTCGACCTCGCGGTTCAGCGCAATGATGCCGCCGAAAGCGCTCATGGCGTCGGCGTCGCGAGCCGCGCGGTAGGCGTCGGCCAGCGTCGGGGCTGTGGCGACCCCGCACGGATTGGTGTGTTTGACTACGACGGCGGCCGGGTTTTCGAACTCGCGCACGGCGTCGAGCGCGGCTTCCACGTCGACCAGGTTGTTGAAGGACAGCTCTTTCGAGCCGGTGCCCACGCTTTCGGCGCGCCCGAGCGAGCCGAGCGGGGCCTTGCGCTCTTTGTAGAACGCGCCGGACTGGTGCGGGTTTTCGCCGTAGCGAAGCGCATAGGCTTTTTCGAGCACTACCGCGTACGAGCGCGGGTAGCCATCGGCCTCACCGCGCGCGGAGAGCCAGCCGGCGATGGCCGCATCATAGGCGGCCGTGTGCGCGAACACTTTGGCGGCGAGCCGCTCCTTGGTCTGACGGCTGACGTCGCTGTCGCGTGCGAGCTCTTCGAGGATGAGCGCGTAGTCGTTCGGATCGCAGACGACCGTTACGCGCTCGTGATTCTTGGCGGCGGAGCGCAGCATGCTCGGCCCACCGATGTCGATGTTCTCGATCAAGTCTTCGAAGTGGGCGCCCGGCTTGCCGAGCGTTTCTTCGAAGGGATAGAGATTGACCACCACGAGGTCGATTGGCTTGCCGCCGATGCGTTCGAGATCGGCGTCGTCGGTGCCGGCGCGAGCCAAGAGCGCACCATGCACCCGGGGGTGCAAGGTCTTGACGCGGCCGTCCATCACCTCCGGCGAGCCCGTGTAGCTCTCGACGGTTTGGACGGGGATGCCGGCGGCGGAGAGCGCCTTGAAGGTGCCGCCGGTGGACAGCAACTCGACCCCACGCTTGGCGAGCGCGCGGGCCAGGTCGATGAGGCCGGTCTTGTCAGACACAGAAAGCAGGGCACGACGGATAGGCATGTATCTCGTCGGGGTATCCAAAGCAGCGGGCGCCGTCAACGGCGCTGCTGGTCGCCCTAGAAAGCCGCCACAGACGAGGCTACGATGCCGGTCGATGAACGCCCGGATCCCTTCGGTTTCGCTTTTGCGCTGGGGGCGGACCAGCCTGGTTCTGGCCCTGGCCGGCCTGCCCCTGTTCGCCAGCTGCACCAGCTCCGAGGATACCGAGCCGTTCGTGCCCGCGGCCGAGGGGGCCAAACAGCCGTCCGGGCAGGGCTCGCTCGTGACCGAAGCTGAGGCGTGCGACACGCTGCTCACGGCCGCAAACGCCGCCTACAAGCGGCTGCACTGTGAGCCTCCGCAGTTCCCCGACTGTCCCGGGTTTTTGCGACCAGGCGGAGGTAGCGGCTGCTACGACTACTACGAAGACAGCGTGACTGCTTGCGTCAAGGCGTACGGCGCCGCGGACTCGTGTCGCGACCTGTCGCCGTGCCTGGCGACGGCCGAGATGAACGACACCCTGCCCACGTGTGAGCGGACCGGTGGCGAGGGCGGTAGCGCGGGCACGCCCGGCAGCACCCCCGGCGGTGCGAGCAGTGGCGGTGCCGCTTCGCCCGCAGCAGGCAGTCCGAGCGCGAGCGGGGCGCCGGCCGCCGCGGGGCAAGCTGCGGGCGGCAGCCCTTGAGTCAGCTCATGGCGCGGCGATACAGCTGCGCGTAGCGCCGCGCGATGCGCTCCCACGATACGTCGAGGCGCATGACGCGTCGGCGTAGCCGGGCGTGTCCGGGTGAACCGTAGGCCGAAAAGGCGCGAGTTATGGCACCGAGCAGCGAAGCGCTGTCCGCGTTGTCGAACAAGAAGCCGGTGCCGGTGTCTAGCTCGGCGTTGCAGTCGACGAGCGCGTCGATCACGGCGCCCTGGGCCAGCGCGATCGGGACCGCGCCGTAGCGTTGGGCGCCCTGCAGCGACGCGGGCGTCAGCGCGGCAGCGTCGAGGCAGAGTGCGAAGTCTGCGGCAGATAGCGTACGTCGCCGGGCGGCGTCGCCGGCATTTTTCAGGCGTGCCAGGTCCGACGGATAGTCGCCGACCAGTCGATCTAGCTCGGCGGCGGCGCCTTCGGGCACGGAAGCCACGACGGCGATGTCGTTCTTGAGCAGCGCCGGCAGCGCGCCCAGCAGCAGCTCGGCCTCCGCCAAAGATCCGGCGATCGCGAACACCAGTGGGCGGTCTAGCTCGAGCTCGAGCGACAGCTCGCCGAGCACCGCCGACTTACAGCGGCCCTTGTTGGAGGCGTCTTCGGCATCGAAGCGCGCCGGGATGGCCGTGTCGGTGGCTGGGTTGAAGAGCGCGTAGTCTAGACCCGCGCCGACCACGTTGGGGGCGCGCTCGCCGACCAAGCTGGACGAAAGCGGGCCCGAAACGCGCGGGCTGCCGAGGTCCCGCGCGGCGTCTTCGGAGCCGGCGACCACCAGCTGCGCGCTGCCCAGACCCAGCTCCAAAAGCGAGAGCGAGTCGCCGATGTTGCCGCGCAGGCCCGGAAATGCGGCGTGCGCGCCGTCGGTGAAGCGACCAGGGCGCGCGGTGTCGAGCACGGTGAGCAGCGTAGGCAGCTTGAGGCTCGGCTCATTCTTCAGCAGCGCCGGCAGTGCCGCGGCCGGTGCATCGAACGCGTGCGCGACCTCGAAGGGCTTGCCTTGCTCGGCGCGCTGCAGAGCAAGCGCGGCAGCGCCGCGGCACAGCACCGCAAAGCGCGCCAAGTTGTCGGCGTAGCCTGCGCCGTCGCCGAATACCGAAGGGCGGTCGTACAGCGGTGGATCGTCGAACAAGGCGAGCTCCACGCCGGAGGCGAGTTGGCCGTCGAGCACCGTGAGATCCGTGCCACCGATCGACAGCGGCGTCAGGCGCCGAGCCATGAGCAAGCCGCCTGCCTCGAAGCCTGGATGGCGAGGCAGCGCCAGGGTGACGCGGTGGCCCAGCTGCCGGAGCGCCTTGCTGAGGCCCGCCACCACGTCTCCTACCTCGCTGCCGCGGGCGTAGGGCGATAGCTCGGCCGACACCATCAAGATATCCATTGCGGCCCGTTACCATAGCTGCTTTGCGACGGGGAACCACACCCGCCGATTTCGGCCTCTGGCTTCGTTTTGGCTGCGCTGCGGTGCTCACGTACTCAAAGTACGCTCCGCTCCGCTGCTCGCCAAAGCCTCGCCAGAGACCGAACTTGGCGGGTGGGTGACGGGGGGCGTTCCGCAAGCCGCCGGACGGGGGCGCCAGATTTTGCTATAGCGGGCTGGAAAATGGACGAGCTCGTCGAGAAGGCCAAGGTTTTGCACGAGGCGCTGCCGTACATCCAGCGCTTCCACCAACGCACCTTCGTCGTGAAGTACGGCGGGCACGCCATGATCGACGAGGCGCTCAAAGAGAGCTTTGCTCGAGACGTCTGCCTACTGCGCTACGTCGGTATTCGCGTCGTGGTCGTGCACGGCGGCGGCCCGCAGATCAACAGCATGCTCGAACGTGTCGGCATCAAGTCGAGCTTCAGCGGGGGTTTGCGCGTGACCGACGACGCCACGATGGACGTCGTGGAGATGGTGCTCGGCGGGGCGGTGAATCAGGAAATCGTCGGCCTGATCTGTCAGCATGGCGGCCGCGCCGTCGGCCTTTCGGGCAAGGACGACCAGTTCATGCGCGGCAAGCGGCAGGAACCGGTCAAGGGCAAGGACGCGAGCGGTAACGACGTGATGGTCGATTTGGGGCGCGTCGGCGAGGTGGCGCACGTCGACGCCAAGATCGTCGAGCAGCTGATCGCCAGCGGCTTCATCCCGGTGATCGCGCCGATTGCCGTCGATCGCGACGGACACTCGCTCAACGTGAACGCCGACACCGCCGCGGGCGCGATCGCCGGCGCCTTGAACGCCGCCAAGCTGATGCTGATGACCGATGTCGAAGGCGTGAAGACCGCCACTGGCGAGCGACTGAGCTCGCTCGACGCGCAGGAGGCCGACCAGCTGATCGAGGCCGGCGTGATCACCGGCGGCATGATCCCGAAGGTGCGCTGTGCGCTTGATGCCGTGTCGCGTGGCGTCGAAAAGGTGCACGTCATCGACGGCCGGCGTAAGCACGCCTTGCTGCTCGAGATCTTCACCGACTTGGGGGTCGGTACCGAAATTCACCGCGCGAAGGTGCGCTGAAGCCAACGCAGCGGCTGGTTTTCGCATGAAGCCGCGCGAAACGCCGCCCTCCGAGCCTCCGCTGCAGCGTCCGTCCGGCGTCCACGAAGACGCCATTCTCAAGATCTATCGCGTGCCCGCCGAATGCGCCGGCATGCGGCTCGATGTGTTCATGCGGACGCAGCTCCGCAATACCAGCCGCACGCGGGCCCGCGCTATCATCGAGCAGAGCGCGCACGCCGCCGACGGTCGCGCCCTGCGCGCCAACGATCGCGTTCGCACCGACGACCGCATCGCCCTGTGGCGCGAGCCGTTCGAAGAGGTCGATGAGATTCCGCTGCCGGTCGTGTACGAGGACCCGCACTTGATGGTGATCGACAAGCCTCCGCTCGTCACCGTGCATCCGACTGCCCGCTACCATCGAAATACGGTGATCGAGCGACTACGCAAGGCACGCCCGGGCGAGTTTCTGGCGCTGATTCATCGCATCGATCGCGAAACCAGCGGCGTGCTCATGTTGGCCAAGCACATCGAGGCCGAGCGTGCCTTCAAGCGGCTGCTCGAGGAGCGCTCGCTCGGCGGTGGCGACAGCGTGAAGAAGGCGTACGTGGCCGTAACGCGCGGTATCCCGGAGGTCGCTTCCTGCGAGCTGCCGGTCGAGCTCGATACCGAGAATTCACTGCGCGTCAAAATGCGCGTCGCGGCGAAGGGACAGGGCCTCGAGGCGCGTACGGACATCGACGTGCTCGAAACCCGCGGCGGCTACGCGCTCTGTCGGCTGGCGCTGCACACGGGTCGGCAACATCAAATTCGCCTGCATTTGGCTGCGCTCGGCTGTCCAGTCGTGGGTGACAAGCTGTACGGACCCGACGAGCGACTGCTGGCAAGAGCCGCCGACGGCGAGCTCACGGACGCGGACTACCGGCTGCTCGAGCATCCGCGGCAGCTCTTGCACGCCGAGCGCTATGACTTCACGCATCCGATGACCGGTGCACAGCTCAGCCTGGTTGCGCCTTTGCCGCAAGATTTGCAGGTCTTCTGGCAAAATCGCGGCGCTGACTAGGCCTGGCTTGCCACCAGGCGCAGCGCGCGCGCGAACCAGCCGGCGCGCGCCGCGACGCTGCTGAGGATCACCAACTGGTGGACGAAGAACACCGCTGCGATACGCCATGCGCCGGCGCGCGAAACATCGAACAGCTCGCTGAGCCGTGCGCTCAGCAGCGCCGCCGCCACAGAGCCCAGAGCGAAGGGTAGCCAGCCAAAACAAGCCAGCAGCGGTCGCTGGCGTAGGCCGGCCCAGCTCCTGGCCAGCGCCTCGGACAGTCGAGTTTCGTAGCGGATGAGCGACGCCTTGGCGACGTCGGAAAAGCCGCCGAGCGCGCCGGCGACGACCAGCGCGAGCGCCCATAGCGAGAGCTGCAGCGCGTTCGAACGCAGGGGATTCGCGAGCGATTCGGGAATGGCGCTGGCTGCAAACCCCGCGCCCACGAGCAGCACGAGCTGCCCGAGCGTCGTGCCAGCGCCGAGCGCGATCAGCGCGGGGAGACGGGCGCGCGTGCGCCCGAGCCAGTCCGTCGATCTCAGCCGTTCGCGCGCGTTCAGCGCGACGAGCAGCGCGCCGTTGCAGCCCGCCGTAAGAACCAGGCCGAGCAGAAAGAGTGGCAGCAGCCCGCGTGCCGCCGCCAGCACGGTAGCGCCGTGGAGTCTGGCGACCTCGAGCAGCAAGTAGCCACCAGCCTCGAACAGCGCGCGATCGCCCTTGGCGCGCAGGCCCACGCCGCTGCTCGAAATCAGTGACGCGAGCGGCCAGGCCAGGCACAGGCCCATCAAGGCGCGCAGCGCCGCCACGGAAAGCACGACGAAAGGCCGCCTGCGCGCGCTGATTTCGCCGGGCCCGAGCGCGCTCATGGCACTCCTGCGCCGAGCAGCAGCTCGGCTAGGTAGAGCAGGCGTTCGAAGCTACGCGGCGCACCCTGGTCGGCGAGACTTGCGGCGTTGTTCAGCAAATCGTCGTCGAGCAGCACGCGCTCGTCGGGGTCGACGGTCACGGCGACGAGCTCGGCCGGGCCCTCACAGCTGACCGTGTAGCGAGTGCCCTCGCCGTCCCAGTGGCGGTGTTCGACATGCCCGTCCTCGAAGCGCAGCTCGATCTCTACCGGAAACTCTAGCGAGCCATGCCTGAGCACGACGGCGTGGCCGACGTAGCGCGCGGGCGGGCGCAGCTCGGAGCGCGCTCGGGTGTGACGGCCGCTCGCTTCGTCGAACACCCCGGCTCGCGGATCGCTCGGAGCGCTTTGGACGTCACGCACCAGGTAGTCGACGTTGCCGCGCTCGAACAGCGCGTTTTCCAGGTTCTTGGCGGCGCTCTCGCCCAAACGGCCGCGCACGGCCGCGAGCAAGTCTTTCGGCTCGGGATGCCGAAACCGCGCAAACGCGGCGTAGTCAGCGAAAGCCAAATCGAGGTTTCGCTTGCCGTAAACGCGCTCGAGCGTGCTCATCAGGCTGGCGGTGCGGCTGTAGACGATGGCGCCCAGGCTGCGGAAGCTGAAAAAGTCGCCCGCGGGCTGCGCGATCGGTTCGTCGCCGCCACGCGCGGCGGCGACGCTGCGCGAGAGCGCCTCGTTGCTGATGTGTAGGCCAAAACCGGAAAAGGCCGAGCTTGCGCCGTAGCGCGCGAAAAGCGACGAGTGCTCGGCGTAGCTGTTGAGTCCTTCGTCCAAGAACGGAAAGCGCTGCTCGTCGCTGGCAAACAGCCCGTAGAACCATTGATGCCCGAGCTCGTGAATGGTGACGGCCTCGATGGCCCGGGCGCCGCTGTACGGCGTATACCAAGGGCCGCCGGTGGTGATCAGCGTCGGGTACTCCATGCCACCGGAGTCGCCGGCGGCTTCCGGCGGATGCACCACGGTCAGGGTCGGGTAGGGGTAGCGCCCGAAGCGCTCACCGAAATGCTGCAGGCCGAAGCGTACGGTGTCGAGCTCGAGCTCGGCGTTGCGAGCATTGCCGGGTGGCGTGAGCACGCGCACGGCGACGCCGCCGACGCGCTCACTGCGCTCTTGAAAGCTGGCCCAGCTGGTCCAAGCGAAGTCGTGCACGTCGTCGGCGCGGCAGCGCAGCGCGCGTCGGCCCGCCGCCGCAGGCGCCGGCTCGCACTGGCCGGTTGCTCCCACCACGTCGCCGGCCGGCACGTCGAGCGTGACGTCGTAGCTGCCGAAATCGGCTGCAAACTCTGATTGGGGATGAAACGCGAAGTGGGCGAAGCTGCCGTCCGGCATCAGCCGAGCCAATTTGGGGAACCACTGCGCGACGAAGTGATAATTCTCTTCGTAGCCGGTGCGCTCCACGATTTCGGGCAAGTGCACCTCGAACTCGACGTCGAGCGACAATGTTTTGCCGGGCTCGAGCGGGGCGACCAGCGGCACGCGCACGTCGGTTTCGTCGTCGGGATCGCCCGGGCTCTTGGCGCTCCTGGCCGGCCAAAGCTCGGTTTCGGTCTGGCGCGCGTACAGCCGCTTGACGTCGATGTAGCCCCACTTGCTGCCGTGTCCGCCGCTACGCCCGGCTCCGAACGGCGAGCGCAGAAACAAGCTCTCGTCGTTCTTGAACGCGTTCATGTACAGGTGAAAGTACAGCTCGTGCAGCGCCACGTTCGTGTAGTTGAAAAACTCGATCGTGCCGCGCGCGCTCACGCGGTGCGCCTGAGCGTCGAGCTTGGCCGACAGCGTGTACGAGGCGACGCGCGTCGGATGCTCGAGCGCAGGCTCGGCCGCAAAACACGTGGCCGGTGTGGCCAGAGCGCCGCTCAGCGCCGCCCCCCAAAACCAGGGCCGAAAAGCGCCTGATCTGCGCCTAACCCAGCGCGATGACGCGCTGATCGAAGAGCGTGTACAGGATTCGGAGCGCATCGAGTCGGTTCATACCACTGATGTCGAGCAGCTCCTCCACCGTCGAGGTGCCGTCGATCAGCGAGAGCACGAAGCCTGCCCGATGGTCCAGCGAAAGCCAGCGGATCTGGTCGCCCGGTACGGCGACCCGCACCTGCTGATTGAGGGCGCCGAGCCGCGCCGTATACATCTGCGTCAAGACGTCGCGACAGCTTTGGGCGTAGCGCTGCGCGTCGGTGTCGTCGGCGTTGACCTCGAGCAGGCCCTCGGCCACCACCAGCGCGCCGGTGAAGTCGCCCATCGCGTAGCGATCTTTCATCTCGCTGAGCTCGGCGTCGCGCCCGCTGGCAGGCTCCGACGCCAGCAGCACCGGCGGCGGCGGCAGCGACCTCGCCACTTCGCCCAGATCGAGCTCGAGCACCGGATCGCGCGGATCGCGGCCGAGCCCGCCAGTGGACGGGCTGCGCGTCGTCACGGGGGGCGACTGGCTGAGCTCCATCAACTCGAGCCCGGTCGGTTCGGCGGGCAGTGGCGCGCGGTTGCGCCCAGGCCTGGCCGTCGCGCTGTTGGGGTTCGAGGCAGGGTGGGGCGAAGCCGCGACCTCGCTGAGTGAAACCGAGCGGGCGGCGCGCGGCGCCGTCTGCATGCCCATCGGGTCGAGCGGGCGGACGGACACGACCGGCGGCTCGCTGGCGATGCGCGGCAGCTCGCGTTCGAGCCCGGGCGGAGCCGAGTCCATCGGCTGTTTGGACATCAGCTGCTTGGCGTAGAGCTCAGCCGGTAGCTCCGGGATCGCCGTCACCCGGTCGAAGGCGCTCTCCGACATCGGGTCATCGAGATCGAGGCGCGGCGACGTGTCGTCGTCCCAGCTGGAGTCGAGGTCGATGGGGACCTCCGGCGGCATCGACGTTGGATGCGTTGGCCGTGCAGGCTTTCGCGAATCCTCGCTCATGGGTGTCCAGCCGGGCGGCACCCCTCAGCCGCGCGAAACCACTCCTTTGAACATGCGCTGAGTGCGCGCCAACTGATCGACCTGTTCTTTCAGCTGGGTGGTGTCTTTGCCGGCGATGGCCGCGCGCGTCTTGTCGACGGCGCTTCTGGCCTTGGCGATGGCGTCGCGGCCGAAATCAGCGCCGCCCACCACGCGTTCGATTTCCGGGAACATTTGCTCGATCTCGGCCATCAGGGTCTCGGCCTCTTGCTTGGCGCCTTCGAACTGCTCATCGGAGCGGCGCTCGACCAGGTAGTCCTGGGCGCTCGACATCATGTTCTTCACTTCGTCCGTCGTCAGGCCGCTGGTGGCGGTGACCTGAATCGATTGCGCTTGGCCGGTCTCGAGATCTTTGGCGTGGACGCTGACGATGCCGTCGGTGTTGATCTCGAAGGTCACTTCGATTTCGACGTGACCTTTGGGCGCGCGGCGTAGGCCGGTGAGGATGAACTCGCCGAGCAGCTCGTTGTCGTCCGCGCGCTTGCTTTCCCCCTGCATCACCAAGATTTTGACGGCCGTTTGGTCGTCGCGGCTGGTCGTGAAGATCTTGGTGCGGCTGGTCGGCACCGTGGTGTTCTGCGGGATCAGCTCCTCGAAGTAGCTGCCGAAGGTCATGATGCCGAGCGCGTGCGGGGTCACGTCGAGCAGGATCATGTCCTGCTTTTCTTGGACCAAGGCCGCGCCCTGAATGGCCGCGCCCATGGCCACGACCTCGTCGGGGTGCACGCTCTTGTTCGGCTCGCGGCTGAAGAAGGTGGCGACGGCCTGCTGCACGACCGGCATGCGGGTCATGCCGCCGACCAAAATCACGTCTTCGATCTCGTCGACGTCGAGCTTGGCGTCGCCGATGGCTTGGCGACAAATGTCGATGGTGCGCTCGACCAGGTCCTCGGTCAGCTTCTCGAGCGTTTGGCGCGAGAGCGTGCGCTGCAAGTGCAGCGCCTCGTTACGGCCGGTCGAGATGATGAACGGCAGATTGATCTCGGTCTCGCGCACGCTGGAAAGCTCGCATTTGGCCTTTTCCGCGGCGTCACGCAGGCGCTGCAGGGCCATGCGGTCTTGGCGCAGATCGATCTGGTGCTCTTCTTGGAAGCTGCCGATCAGCCAGTCGATGATGCGGGCGTCGAAGTCTTCGCCGCCCAAAAAGGTGTCGCCGGTGGTGCTGATGACCTTGAACACGCCGTGCGAGCCGATTTCGAGAATGCTCACGTCGAAAGTGCCGCCGCCCAAGTCGTAAACGGCGACGGTGCGATCCAAATCTTTGCCGTAGCCGTAGGCCAGCGAGGCACTGGTAGGCTCGTTGATGATGCGGATCACGTCGAGGCCGGCGATCGCGCCGGCGTCTTTGGTGGCCTGACGTTGATTGTCGTTGAAGTAAGCGGGCACCGTGATGACCGCCTTCTTGACCGGCTCGCCCAGGTAATCCTCGGCGATGATCTTCATCTCTTGCAGCACAATCGAGCTGATTTCGGGGATGGAGTAGGTCTTGTCGCGAAGCTTGATGCGCACGTCGGCGTGCGGTCCCTCGACGATCGAATAGCTCGACGTCATGATCGCGTTCTTGACCTGCGGCGAGTTCCACTTGCGCCCGATCAGGCGCTTGGCCGCGTACACCGTGTTCTCGGCGTTGGTAATGGCCTGCCGCTTGGCAATGTGCCCGACTAGTCTCTTACCCGCTTCGGTGACAGCGACGACGCTGGGCGTCGTCTTGTAACCGCCACGGTTGGGAATGACGACGGGAGTGTCCCCTTCGAGGATCGAGACGCAGGAGTTGGTGGTCCCGAGGTCGATGCCAATGACGCGCTCCATATCGCTCTTTTCACTTTTCCGTTGGTTGGTGGTTGCCGTCAGCCAAGCTCACGCTTCAGCCGTCGGATCCAATCCGCTACCTTATCATCGCTCGGGGCAAGCGTCGCGGCTCGGGAAAGCTCACCCTCGGCGCTCTGTTTCATGCCGGCTTTGACGTAAAAACGCGCCAGGGTCACGCGATAACGGGCGTTTTCGGGGCTCATCATCACGGCGCGCTTCGCCGCGTCGCCGGCCTCGCGCACGTTGCCCTCGCCCGAAAGCAGGCAGCTTGCGACCTTGTCGTAGATTTTGGCCTCCGGCCGGCCCGCGAGCGCCCGCGTGTACGATTTGGCTGCCGCCAGCCATTTCTCGTCGCGCTCCTCGTATTCGGCCTGCTCGACGTAGCTGGCGGAAAGCTCGTGCTTGGCCTTGCCGGCTACTTCGTTAAGTTGCTCTTGAAGCGCCGTGTCGTTCGGTGCCAGCGAGACCGCGATGCGCAAGGCGTTGGCAGCTCCGACGTGGTCGCGCTTGTCCAAAGCCTGTTTGGCGGCCTTGATGTAGACGTCGACTTGGCGATCGCGCGCGGCCTGAATGCGATCTTGATAGCGGCGCTTCAGCTCGTCGGCCGCCCACTCTTGGCGCACGACGCCCTCGGCCGCGAGTTTTTGACGCTGCTCTTCGGCGGCCAGGTTCGGCGTGCTGTCGCTGCTAGTGGCCGCGCCAGGGCGACCCAGCTTGCGCGCCAGCGCGCGCCGGCGGATTTCGGGGTCGCTCGGTCGTATCGACGCGGACGGGCGTAGCCCGGGGTTCGAGCTCGGGCGCGGCGGCACGCTCGGCCGCGGGCTGAAGCCGCGTTGTTCAGACTCATCGGTCACTGGCGGCGGCGACTCGTCTGCCGTTGGCGGCGGCACCGAGTCTAAAGCGGGCGGCGGCACGCTGAGCCCGCGGTTCTCGACGCTGGCTTCCGCCTGAATGCGCCGCATGACCTCTTGCAGCGCCGCCTGGTGCGCAGCGCTGTCGACCTGGCCGACGTCGAAGGCGCGCGTTTTCGACTGCGCGCGCAGGTAGTTGTCGTATTCGGCGCGACTGGCGGGGCGCGACAGCACGTCGTAGCTCTCGGTCAAGCGCGAGAACACCTTCTCGAGCTTGGTCTTGAAGGTGCCGACGTTTTTGCCGAAGTAGCGATCGGGGTGGAAGACGTTGACGATCTCGAAGTAGGCCCGCTTGATGGCCTTCTTTTCGACGCTCGGGTCGACGCCGAACAGCTGGTAGTGGGTGAGCTGGTCGAGGCGATAGTAGACGTCGAGGATGCGCCGCCGCCGCGCCGGGTCGATGTCGACCGCTTCCTCTAGCTCCGCAGGATCGTAGAGCGAAGCCGCGGGGTGCTTGGCGTCGGTGATAGAGCTGGTCTCGACGATCGGTCCCAGCCGAAACGCGCCCGAAGGTCGCGCGGCGGGCGCGGGAGAGGCGCGGCGCTCGGGGCTGCGCGTCGGCTCGTCGAACAAGAGCGCCCCGAGCAGGGCTAGCCGCTCGAGCAGCTCGGCGACTTCTTCAGGCGACTTGCCGGTCTCCTCGGCGATCTCGTCGATGCTCGTCACGCCGTCGACGCGCGACACGACGAAGGCGTCCGCCGGGCTGATCGGCAGTCCCCGAAGATCGGTCCCCGGCAAAAGGCGGGGCAGGCGGCTAGAGGTCGCACTCGTCACAAGCTCGTCCCGTAACTGCTGAAAGACTCTAGCTCATTTCGGCGAGGCTGACGCCGCGGGCGCGGCAGCCCGAATGACCTCGGCTTGGAGCTTCATGGCCTCTTCGTAGGCGGCGAGGGAACGGCCGCGGGCCTGGTCGGCCTCTTGGCCGCGGCCGGTGCCGCGCAGGGCCTTCTCGCGCCGTTCTTCGACCAAACCCCGAACTTCGAACAGATGGCCGCGGAAATAGGTGGGCGCCCGGGCGTTGTCCAGGCCGGCGTCGATCTGCTCTTCCGCCGGGTCGTACCGCCCCGCGCGGCTCATCAAATCGGCGATGCGCGCGCGGGTGTCGGCCAGCACTTCTTCCGCCTCCGGGGCGCCTCCGGGTGGCTTGGGGCTGTCGGTCAGGGCTTCCAGGGCCCGGAGCGCGGCGGGAAGGTCATTCTTGGCCTCATGCTCGTCGGCCAGATGATGCGCGCTGCGCGCTTGGCTCAGAAACGCCAGCAGCAGCGGGTCGACGACGCGTTCGGAGGGGCCACAGTCGTCGCTACGCTTCGAACAAGCGCCGAGCGCGAGCGCGCCAAGCGACGTGGCCGTGAGGAGCAGCCAAACAGCGCTACGCGGTTTCATCGCACCCCCCAGGCTGCGTAACGGTTGTCGCGCAGATCGCGGCCGCGGCTGCTGGCGATCAGGTCCATCCGCGCCGTCGTCTCGCCGGTCTCGAAGCGATCGTCGAAGAGCGGCGCCGTGCTGTGTGGCCTGATCAGCGCAGCGGCTTCGGCGCCGCTCGCCGCGGGCGCGCTGCTGCGCGATAGCGTACCGGCGAGAATGACCACGGCCGCGGCCGCCGCCAGCGCGGCGCCGGCCGTGCCGAACACCGCGTAGATCACGTTCTTGCGGCCACGCGCGCGCTGCGGGGCGGCGCCGAGCGCGCTGTCCAGCACCCGCTCCGCCGCAGCTAGGTCTTCGTCACCAGGCGCTGCAAACGGAGCTCGCAGCGCTCCCAGCATGTCCGCGTCTTCGTGCGGCGTGCCTTGCGCGAGCGCATCGCGCAGACGCACCGCTTCGGCCAGCTCCTGCTCGGTTGGCGCTGCCAACGGATCCTCGAGGGCCAGCTCGATCAGGCGTTCGTTGACCTCGGCGGACAGCTCGCCAGGGCGCAGCGACGCTTCGAGCGCAGCCAGTAGCGCGGCCTCCTCGTGCGGGGGCAGGGGCGACGGTTCTTCTTCAGCTTGGCTCACGTGCCAGCTCCTTTTTGAGCGCGGCGACCGCTCGGTGCAACACGACGTCGAAGGTTGCCGTCGAAACCTCGAGCGCTGCCGCGCATTCTTCGCGCGATTTCTCCTCCAAGACGCGCAGCGTCAGCGCCTTGCCGTAGCGGGGATGAAGGCGCCCCACCAGCTCGACCACCCGCTGTTTGGCCAGCGCCAGGTCGTGAGCTTCGCTTTCTACCGCGTCGCGGGCTTCGCGTTCGCTCTGGTCGATCTCTCGCTCCAGATCTTCGGGCTGAAATACGCTCTCGCGTTTGCGCGCGCGCAGCTGGTCGAGGGCGACTCGCAGGGCCACCACGCGCAGCCACGGGTAAACGCCGACCGCTTGCCACGAAAACTGATCGAAGCGTTCGACGACCTTCAGGTAGGTCACCGAAAGCGCCTCCTCGGCGGCTGTACGCGACCCGAGCCGCGGCAGCAGCACGGCGCGAAATAGGCGTGGGCCGTGGCTGTGCAAGAGTTGCCCGAGCGCCGCCCGATCGCCCTGGCGAGCGCGCTCGCACAGCGCGCGCTCGCGCTGAAGCTCGGCGCTATCCGGGAGACCGCTACCGAGCGGCGGTCGGGTGGGCCCATCGGCTGACACTGGATCCAGCCTTCTATCAGGAACGGGCAGGGGGAGGGATGGCTCCGCGGGGCTTCGTGGCGCACCAGCTGATAACGCAGAGCTCCTCGATTGCTTACGGCCGGCTCCGGCCGGGCTTCAATTTGCACTGCTCGCCACATTGGGCTAGCCGGGGCAGGCCAATGCCTCATGGGTCCCGCGTTTGCCCGAATTGCGGCCGTCTAAACGCGGCGGAAGACAAGGTCTGTTACAACTGCGGCAAAGGGCTGCCCGGACCGGTGGGCAAGTCCGCTTTGGGCTTCATCACCGATTTTTCGGAAGACGGACTGCCCGCCACCAAGCTCATCGCGGGGCTCTGCATCCTGGTCTACGGCTTGATGATGGCGACCGACGCCGCTTCGGGCGCTTCGGGGCTCGGCTTCTTCGGGTTCCGGTCGTCGACCAGCATTCGCTTTGGTGCGCTGCTCGGCTTCGTCGCCACGACCGAACCCTGGCGTGTGCTGTCGGCCGTGTTTCTCCACGCGTCGATTATGCACATCGGCATGAACATGCTGAGCCTGGTCAGTCTCGGGCGCGGCCTCGAACCGCACTTTCGGAGCGCGCGCTTCCTCTTGCTCTATTTGGTGTCGGGGGCGCTCGGCTTCTGTGCCACGATTTGGTGGCGTGGCGAGCAGGCGCACTCGGTCGGCGCCAGCGGGGCGATTTTCGGGCTGCTGGGCGCGTACATCGGGGCGCTGATCATCCGGCGCAACCCGGGGTGGCAGCGCGTTTTCGTCAGCAACTTGATTATGGCCTTCTTGCTGGGCTTCGTGTTCCGTAACGTCGACAACGCAGCCCACGTGGGCGGCTTCGTCGCGGGCCTCGGCCTCGGCCTGCTGCTCGAGCTCGAGCCTCGGCCCAGAAATCGCGATCGCTTGATGACGGTGCTGGCGGCGGTCGGGGTGGTCGCGGTTCTAGCGTCGATCGCCCTTTCGGCCCGCTCTCCAGTCTGGAAACAGGTGCGGATGCTCGAGGTTCAGGCCGAGGAAGAACAGCAGCGAACGCACCTCGATTCGGAGTAGGCTCGGGCTTCCGTCTCATGCCTGTCGTCAATCCGCTCGCGCGGGAGCTCGTCTTCAAGGTCGTTTATTACGGCCCTGGGCTTGGTGGAAAGACGACCACGCTGCAGCACATTCACGCCACGGCCAAGCCCGAGCATCGCGGCAAAATGGTCAGCCTGGCGACGCCGGTCGACCGCACGCTCTATTTCGACTTTTTACCGATCCGCGTGCCGCACGTGCGCGGCATGGGGGTCCGGCTGCAACTGTTCACGGTGCCGGGGCAGGTGCACTACAACGCCACGCGCAAGCTGGTGCTGACGGGCGCCGACGGCATCGTCATGGTGTTCGATTCGCAGCGCGCGCGCGAAGACGCCAATCTCGAGACGCTCGAGAACTTGAAAGACAATCTGAACGCGCACGGCAAATCGCTGCCCGAAGTGCCGCACGTCGTGCAGTTCAACAAGCGCGACTTGTACGACGTGACGCCGATCGAGGAGCTCGAGCGCTCGCTCAATCGCTTATCTGCGCCTTCGTTTGCCACCGTCGCTACCGGCGGCGAAGGCGTCTACGAAGCGCTCGAGGCCATCACGCGCGCAGTGATGGAAGATTTCGATCGGCGTGTGCCGGAGTCACGCGCTTTGGAACGCGCTTCGCTCGAGGTGCCCGAAGGCGGCTTGGTCGAAGCGCTGCGCCGCGCGGAACACAGCGCTGTCGAGCCGGTATTCGAACATCGCATGACCATTCGCACGCCGAGCGGGGCGATGCGACTCTCGGAGCTACCCGAAACCGACGTCGGAGAAGCTGCGGCGCGCGCGGTCACGGGCGAAGACGTGGCCTCGATCGACCGACGCTCGACCGTCCGCACGCCGCCGATTATGGCGCCGCAACCCGTGCAGGTCACCATGCCGGCAATCAGCGGCGGCGGCGAGTCGCCGCCCCGGAGCGAGCCGCCGCCAAAGCACGCCGTCTCGCTGGCTGGTCGACTCGCCGACGGCGCCGCGCTCGCGAGCTCAGCGGCGTTCAGCTTTGCGCCGCTCTTTCCAGCGGCCGAGCAGGGCGTCGTGCAAGTCGTCGAATCTGCGCTCTCGCTCGGTGATCCGGCCGCCGCGATCGCAGCCATGGATCAACTCGTGGCGCGCGCGCTCGCGGGCGGCGCCGCGCTGGTCGGTTCGTCGCACGACGCCCCGCGCGATCCAGCGCTGGTGGCGCTACTGCTCGGCGTCGAGCCACGGCGCTACCTGAAGTTTCGCGGCCTAGTGCGCGATGCGCGCCAGGGCAGCCTGCTATCGCTGGAAACGGGCCTTTCGGCCTACGCGTTCGTGCTCGATTTACGGCGTGCCCTGCGCGACGCGAGCTGAGCCTAGGCTCAGGGGCTACTGCTCGCGGCGGTGAGCACCCCGCCCGTGCGGCTGGTGGAGCTAGCGGTTGCGAGATCGCCGATCCAGTTGCCGCCCATGCCCGCCACCTCGGCCGCGTCGCCGACGTGCGCCACACCCGTGGCCGTGATGCTGAGCAGAGAAGTGCTGAGCGACGTGGCCTGCGCGCCTCGTTGCCAAATCTTGCGCACCGCGGACTGGCACAGCGTCGTTAGGCACGTCGCGTCGCAATCGGCGTAGGCCAGCGTCGGATCCGTCCCGGCGGACGCCAACGTGGCGGCAATGCCTTGGCAATCGAGCTGGCTGGCGAGGGCTTCGGCGGCTGTGGCGGCGCCCGGGTTCGCGTCCAGCGCGGTCGCTTCGGCGAGCGTCATCGCGAATTGCGACTCGATGACGTAAATGTCCGTCCCAATCACCAGCGTATCGTCGGCGTTCGCGCTCCAAGAGACGTGAGCCGGACTGATGAAGCCGGCCTTGGTCGCGTCCACTCCGGCTGCCGACTTGAGCGTGACTAGCGCGCTTTTTTGATCGAGCGGATCGGGCTGGTGGATGGGGTCGAGTGTGCCCTCGAGCAGGTGCGGGCTGAGCGCGAGCTTTTGGCGACCCCCGGCGAGCCAACTGCCAACCGCGTCACGCAGCTTGGTGGACGCACCCGTTCCCCAGTGTGCGCGCACGAGGTCGTCCCATTGCTCCGCCTTGCGCGTGGTCTCCACGGTTTGTAACGCCGCGCCACTGGTGTCCCGAACCGCGTCGAGCAAGGCGTCGACGTCGTCGGTGCTGGTGCCGAGCAGCGCTGGCAGCACGCTTGCGCCGACGCCGCTGAGTGCGCTGCTCCACGTCGTTTCCGGAGCCGCCAGGCTGAGCGCGACATCTAGGCTCGAAGCCGACAGATCGATCGGTCGATTGAGCACGGCGACCTGCACGATTTGCGGATTTTCGACCGGGCCGGCGGGCAGGCTTTCGACGGAGGTGCAGCCGCCGACGAAGTGCCCGGAGCGCAGCGTGATCGCCAGCTTGGTCAGGGCCGGCACGGTGAGCACTGGAGCTTGGTCCTTGGCCGCCGGGAGGGCGACGATCGGGCCGTCGTCCGGCGGAATGCCCGGCAGGTCGGCGCAGGTCTTGTCCGCGTGCGCCGTGGCGATCCAGGTCGTGATGTCGCGTAGCGCGGTCGGAGAATAATGGAAATACTGCGGCTGCACGAGCACGCTGGCAACGCCGGTGTCCACGACAGTGACCTCGAGCGACCCCGAGGCACTGCCGGCGCTGACGCGTATTTGAAAGCTCGTCGTCGTGCTCGGCGTCGTGAGCTGCACGCTGGCTTTGCCCTGGTCGTCGGTATTCACCTCCGAGCGATCGAGCACGGCATCGAGCGGGTCCCCACCGCTCGGTGGCAAGGCAAAGCGCAAGCGATAGACGTTGGCGGGCACCGCTCGCACCGTGAGCGTGACTCGGGTGCGCGCCGGCAAGGTGGGCACGGCCGTGAGGAACTCGAGCGTGCTGGGCTGGTCGCCGGCTTGCCCAGCGGCGCCGCTAGCCCCGGCAGACGGGGGGGCGAAGGCGCGGTCGGCGTTGGGCGTCGAGTCCATGCCGCAACCCGCGCCGAACGGCAGTAGCAGGGCGGAAAGGAGCAGAATGCCAGGTCGCATCGAAGAAAGTCGGGACGCCGGGAAAAAGCGCCTGGCAAAAGCCTAGCAGGCGCGGCGCGCCCCGCACTACTCTGACATGCTCTCATGTGCCGACGGGGTCGCCCCCCGGGCGGAGCTTTTCCCGATGACCCTGACATTGCTGTCGTGACTTCGATCGTTCCTCCGCCGGTAAAACTGCTGCTCGTCGAAGACGAGCCGGGTTTGCGCCAAATGCTGGAGATCCTGTTCCGGCGCGAAGGTTATTCGGTCGTGAGCGCTCCCGGCTGCAGGGCGGCGCTCGACGCGATTGCCAGTTCTCCGCAACCGTTCCCGGCCATCGTCAGTGATTTGTCGATGCCCGACGGCTCGGGTCTAGACGTGCTGGCCGCCGCCAAGGGCCGCAGCCCCTCCACGCAAGTAATCTTGGTCACGGCGCACTCGACCATCGAGAACGCATTGGCCGCGATGCGCTCGGGCGCCTACGACTTCGTTGCCAAGCCGTTCGAAGCTGCGGAGCTGGCGGCGCTCGTCGGTAAGGCCATCGAGAAGCAAGCCATCGTGATCGAGAACCAGCGCCTGAAGGCGCAAATCTCGCGCATCTCGTCGTCGGGGGAGGTTTTGGGCAAGAGCGAGGCCATGCGCAAGGTGCTCGACCTGGCGACGCGTATCGCTGCGGCCAAGACCACGGTGCTGATCACGGGCGAAAGTGGCACCGGTAAAGAGCGCGTGGCGCGCGCGATTCACGATCGCTCCGAGCGCGCGGCGGGCCCGTTCATGGTGGTCAACTGCGGAGCGCTTCCCGAGGCGCTGATGGAGAGCGAGCTGTTTGGTCACGAAAAGGGGGCCTTCACCGGCGCCGCCAGCAGGCACTTGGGGCTGTTTCGCGAGGCAGACGGCGGCACCGTGCTGCTCGATGAAGTCGGCGAGCTACCGCTCAGCTTGCAGGTCAAGCTGCTGCGCGTGCTGCAAGAGCGCAGCGTGCGTCCGGTCGGCTCGGCACAAGAGGTTCAAGTCGACGTGCGGGTGCTGGCGGCCACCAACCGCGACGTGGAAGCCGACGTGGCGAGCGGCAAGTTTCGTCAAGACCTGTACTACCGCCTGAACGTGATTCGCGTGACCTTGCCGCCGCTACGCGACCGGCTCGAAGATATTCCGCTGCTGGCCGAGCGCTTCATTCAGCGCTTCGCCGCCGAGATGGGCAAAGACGTCGTCGGCTTCACGCCCGACGGTTTGCGCGCGCTCACTGCCTATCGCTTCCCGGGCAACGTGCGCGAGCTCGAGAATGTGATCGAGCGCGCGGTCGCGCTTTCTGGCTCGCGCGTGATAGGGCTGGGCGATTTGCCGGAATCGATCAGCGGGCACGCTAGCGCACCCGCCCAAAGTCTGTTCGATCTGCCGCCGGAGGGCTTGAACCTCGACGACGTGCTGAACGAGGCCGAGCGGAGGCTGATCTTGGCGGCGCTCGAACGCACCGGCGGCGTGCGCAAACGCGCCGCCGAGCTGCTCGGCGTCACTTTCCGTTCGCTGCGCTACCGTTTGCAGAAGCAGGGCCTGTCCGACGACACGGACGACAAGGTCGACGACAACTGAAAATCGCATGGTAGAGTGCTCGTAGTGCCTCTCGCAGCCGATGCGGAAGCGACCAGCCTGCCGTTCGTGAGCGTGGTCATCCCGGTCAAGAACGGAGCAGGTAAGCTCGAGCATTGCTTGCGCGCTTTGGCTCAGCAGTCTTACCCGGCAGAGTTGTACGAGGTGGTGGTCGCTGATGCCGCGTCGCGCGACCGTACGGTCGAAATCGCGCGCGCGGCTGGGGCGCGCGTGGTCGACAATCCGCGCCTGAATCCAGCGGCGGGTCGCAACGTCGGCATCGCCGTGTCGCAGGGCTCTTTAATAGCCGTTTTGGATGATGACTGCCTGCCGGCTCGAGATTGGCTGGCGCGAGGGGTGGCTGCGATCAAGCTCGGTCAGTACGACGCGCTGGGCGGACCGTTGCCCATGCCCGAGGGCGCGTCGCCTTGGTCAGTGGCCGTCGACTGGGTGTTCGGCATGGCTGCCCGTGGCGCTGGCTCGGTGCAGTCCGGTCGAGTCAGGCCCACGCTGGCCGAAGACATTCCGGCCGGCAATGCGCTTTATCGACGGAGCGCGCTCGCTGCCGTCGGCCCCTACGACGAAAGCTTGTGGGCGGAAGACGTCGACCTGCACCTTCGCCTGCGAAAGGCCGGGTATAGGCTGGGGTTTTGCGCGGAGTTCGTGGCGGCACATCACCGGAAAGACACGCTGCGGGGTTTCT
>Ga0307516_10001236_pt1 | contig 35595 bp, 22 predicted proteins | sample 19_EM_MG_FD_203310 | JGI IMG/M metagenome (GOLD analysis project Ga0307516, IMG submission 203310) | Populus trichocarpa ectomycorrhiza microbial communities from riparian zone in the Pacific Northwest, United States - 19_EM | ecosystem: Host-associated > Plants > Roots > Unclassified | place...
CCGACGAGATCCTGGCCAAGGTGCGCTGGGTCCAGAGCAGCGTCAGACAACTCGTCGACAACAACGCCAAGTAACACAACCAGAATCACGAGACACTAGTGCCTGTTCCCGTTAGGGTATGGCACTGGGCCGCATTGTATCCACCGCCCGGGTGTGGCCGGCGGTCCCTTGAGTACCGCAGCCCGGCGGGCTTGTATGTCCCGTGGTCTGGTGCCCGCCGGCCCAGCGGATCGTGACGTCGATGAGTTCGCTGTCACCGACGACCGCGAATGTCGACCGTGGCCCGCGCGGGTCCACCACCGGACGCCGGTCCAGATCTGAGCCGGTGACCTGGTCACACTGGCGGGTCTGCGACCGGCGATCCGGCGGGTGTGTGGATGAGGGCTCAGGCCCACCCGCGTTTGGTCTCTGCGCCTTGCGGTGGTTACCAGACGACCAGGCCTTCCATGCCGGATCCGTCCGCGAAGGCGGGCAGGGCCTGCTTTTCGGTTTCGACGAGGGTGAGCTCGCCGTCTGGGCCTACTCGGAATCCTTCGATGGTCCCGGCGAGGGTGTTCTGCACGTACAGCAGTGTGCCGTCGGCCGTGGCGGCCAGGTCGATCGGGCCGGCACCGGGGGCCTTGGCCGGTTCGGCGTCCGGATCCGCCTCGGCGGCCTGGGCCGCGGCGGCCACCTCTGCGACCGCTTCCGGGCCGCCGGCGTCGGCGATTACGCCGTCCTTGCCGCCGATGTTGACCTTTCCCTGGTCGTCGACTGTGTAGAGGCTGATGGTCGAGCTGCCGGGGTTGGTGCCGTAGAAGAACTCGCCGGCCCGGGCGATCCAGCACAGCACTTGCTGACCCGACTCGACCGACGGGGTGATGACATCCAGGGTGCCGTCCTCGCCCAGCGTGTATGAGGTGACCCCGGACTTGGCGGCCTCGGTGACGAGCAGGTGGCCGGCCTGGTCGAAGGCGAAGGAGAACGGCACGTCGCCGGTCGATGCGGTGGTCACCGGCTCGTCGGAGAGCAGGCCGTTCTCGGCCGCCGCGAAGACCTCGATCGTGTTGTTGCTCTTCGTGGTGACCAGCAGCTGCCGGCCGTCGGGGCTGAAGCCGACCTGCGGCGGGGAGTCGGTGAACAGCGGCACGGCGTCGTTGGTGATGCCCAGCTTCCGGGTTGAGCCGGCGAGCGGGCGCAGCCCGTCATGGGTCAGCCGGAAGCCGGTCACGTTAGTGGTGCCGCCGGCGTTGAGGACGTAGACGGTCCGACCGGACACCGCGATGCTCGCCGGGAAGTCGCCGCCGGAGTTCACCACGCGCGGGTGGGTGAGTCTGCCGTCTCGCACCTGGAAGGTGGTGACCGAGTTACTGCCGGCGTTCACCGCGATCATCACGTTGTGCCGGCGGTCGAAGACGAGCGACTCCTGCGACGCGAGGGGGTCGAACGGGTTGTCCTTCTGGGCGCCGCCGCGGCCTCCGGTCGGGTATTCGCCGGCTGCCGTCAGTTTGCCGTCCGCCGCGCGCCGGAAGGCCAGGATCGAGTTGCGCTCCGGATCGTTCGACTGGACGAAGACCATCCCGCCGCGCCGCGCCGCCGCGCCGTCCTTGACTGCTTTGGCGGGTTTGCCGGCGGGATTCTCATGCGCCGATGCGATTCCCGTGGACACACCGCCGGCCGTCACCAACAGACCGACGGCCACGGCGATACCAGTTCTCCTACGCATGTGTGCTCTACCTCCGACGAACGAACGGTGTCTGCTGTCGTCCGGTACGGCGCTGCCCCTCGGTTCGGTTGACCGCCGGATCCGGTCGTAAGGAGTACGTAATGCTGGATCAAGGAGGCGACGGCGTGAACTGCGACGAGTTCGTGGAACTGGTCACCGCCTACCTCGACGGCGCCCTGGCACCGGCGGACGAGCGCCGGTTCGTGGAGCACCTCGCCGAATGCGACGGCTGTGACCGTTATCTGGAGCAGATCCGCACCACCGTGGGGGCCCTGGGCCGGCTGCCCACCCAGAGCCTGGCGCCCGAGGCCCGCGACCGGCTGCTGGCGGCGTTCCGGGACTGGCCCAACGGCTGAACGCTCTTACAACGGGTGGGAGGAACGATTCTCCGCGTGCGCGTTCACCCGTACCGCAGTGCGGCAGAGCCGACCGTGGGAATCCGTACCTCGAACCGGCAGCCGTCGTGGGTGTTGCGCACCCCCACGTGGCCGCCGTGGGCCTCGACGAGGCCCCGGACGATGGCCAGGCCGAGGCCGCCGCCGGAGGCTGCCCCGCCCGGGCCGTCGTCGTGCGGCCAGGGTGTCCGGGCGCGTTCGCCGCGGAATGCCACGTCGAAGACCTTGGGCAGGTCTATCTCAGGAATGCCGCCGCAGGTGTCCGAGACCGCCAGCCAGACCTCGCCGTGTTCGGCGCCGGCATCGACCATCACGGTGCCGTCCGGGGGCGTGTAGCGCACGGAGTTGACCAGCAGGTTGGCTACCACACGGCTCAGTTCGGGCTGGCCGCCGGTCACGATCGGCCAGCCGGTCTCGCGGGCCAGGATGCGGATGCCGCGGCGGGCGGCCAGCGGCGCGGTGGTGGCGATGGCGTCCGAGACGACGTCGCGCAGCGGCACGGTCGACCGGGCTATCCGCAACGCGCCGGCGGTGATGCGGGACAGCTCGAACAGGTCGTCGACCAGGTGGGCCATCCGATCCGCTTCGACCCGGATCCGCCGGTGATAATCCGCCACGGTTCGCCGATCGCCGACCACATTGTCTTCCAAGGCCTCGGCCATCGCGCGCAGGCCTGCCAGCGGGGTACGCAGGTCGTGGGAGACCCAGGCCACCAGATCGCGCCGGTCGGCCTCCAGTTGCCGTTCGCGTTGGCGTGCCTGGGCGGCCCAGACCGACGCGGCGGCGAGTCGGCGACCGAAGGTCACACCCACCGTCAGGCTGACCGTCGCCGACGCGGCCACAGTGAGTAGGACGACCTGCAGATCGTGCGCGGAGAGGAACATGGCTTGGGCCACGGCCGCGACCCCGGCGGTGACCGAGCCGACGGTGATCGTCAGCAACAGGGCGACATGCAGGAAGATCGACCGCTTGCGGAGCAGCCGGAGGGCGACCGCGCCGCCCACGCCGACCACGGTCCCGGCAGCGAGGGCGTAGAGGCCGATCAGGATCAGGTCAGTCATCGCCGGTCACCTGCCGGGCTGATGGCTGCCGCAGACGGCCCGATCGGGTTTGGCGGTCGCCCGCGTGCCGAGACGAGCGTGGCTGGAACTGCGGTAGCGCCACCCGGTTCGACCGCGATCACGGTGGCAGGGAGCAGGATCCCGAGGTACATGGTGTTCGACCGCCTTCGCGGTATTCGCAGCGGATGGCGCCATCCGGCTGCGATGGCCGCCCTGACAGTGGCGGGTGAAGGCTGGTCAGCGGCCGGCATGCCACCAAGGCTCAGGAAACCTTGGTGGCATGTGAACTGCCGGCGGCTGGGGGTGGTCTCGGTCAGCGGCAGGTCTTGCCCTTGTTGATGCAGGTGGCGATCTTCTGCATGGTCTGGGCGGAGTTGACGTTGATGAAGTCGTTGTGGTCGGAGAAGGGGTTGTGGTCCTCCTCGGGGAAGGAGTCCAGCGCGTACTGCCCGTTGACTTGCACGTCGCGGGGGATGTCGTACGAGAGGGTGATACGGAGCTGGGGGATGGCTACGAAGCCCTGCTTGCAGGTGCCGGTGTTGGTGTCGGCGAAGGCCACGTGGTCGCGGTGGTTGGTGCTGTCGATGTTCTTGCCGTCCCAGCATCCGGGGAAGTCCTGGACGCGCTGGACCTGCTGGCCTGCCGGGCAGATCGGGTACTTGTCGGCGAGGCGGTCGGTGAAGCCGGAGCAGGTCCAGGTGGCGCGGGCGTTGGCCGGGCCGCGGCTGATCGGCTTGGCGTCGCCGGTGAGAGCCCGCAGGAACTTCGGCATGGCGACGACCTTGCTGGTGGCGTTGCCGCGATACTCGATCAGCACCTTGGCGGGTCGGACGATGCCACCGGTGTTGTTCGGCAGCTCAAGGTTCGGGCCTTGCGGGTCGGGCAGGGCGGCGGGGGCGCTGGGGGCAGCGGCACCGCCGTTCTGGCCGCCCTGGTTGCCCTGACCGCCCTGGTTGTTCTGGTTGCCCTGGCCGTTCTGGGTCTGGGCCTGGCCGGTTACGGTGCAGCCGGCGAGCTTTTCGAGCCCCTGCGGGCGGGCGGCGCTGCGGGAGATGGCGATGCCGATGCGGTCGAGCACGGCGGTGCGCTTGGCCTTCAGCGGGCCGAGGATGGCGTTGTCGACGAAGTTCTTCCCACCCTGTCCGCGGGTGGTGACCAGGCGTTCGTTGCCTTCGGAGATCTGCCGGTCGAGCTCGGCGAGGTTGCGGTTGACCTCGTTGACGGCCTGTGCGGGCACGCCCGGCAGCTTGTCGCGGACCGTCGGGCACTGGATCTGCTGGTTGGCGACCAGACCCGCCTTCACACTGGCGGCGGTGTGCCGCATGGCGGCGTGCATGCCGTCGTAGTTGGTGTCGCACTCCACCAGCGAGACCATGCCCGAGGTGCGGCCACCACCGGCCGCGGCGATGCTGTCACTGATGCCCTTGATCAGCTTGGTGCGCTGAGCGCGTAGCGATGTCAGCACCGCTTCGTTGCGGTCGGCGTCGACGCGGCCCTTGCCGGCTGCCATCTTCTCGTTAGCGGCGTCATACGCGCGGTCAAGCGCGGCCAACCGCTTGTCGACGGCGGCCTTGGCCTGCGCCGGCACGGCCGGCAGCCGGTCACGCACGCTGGGGCAGGTCACCCTCGGGGTCGTGGCGGCCAGGGCGCGCTGGGTCTCGGCGCCGGACCGGACGGCTTTGTCGATGCGCACGACCGGCCAGAAGTACGAGGACTTGTCGCCGTTCTTGCACGTCGTCCCGGAGGCGTCCAGATCGTCGTTGGAGGAGTTCGCGGTGATGGCGAGGTTGCCGACGAAGTCGTGGACGTGCTCGGCGCCGTTCTTGATACCGGGCTGCGCGACCGGGTTGTCCGGGCTGAACTTGCCGTTGCCGTTGGTCCCGCAGTCCACCACGAACGAACCCTTCGACGCCTGGGCGCCGGGCGCGGGGTTCTTGACGTTGGGCTGAACCTGCTGGATGGGTACGTACTGGTTCAGTTCGGTGGCCGCGTCCGCGGTGCCCTTGCCGCCGCTGGAGACGAAGGTGGCGGTAAGAGCCCCGGACGCGGCCACGACAGCCACCGCCATGACGATCCGTGCCGTCCGTGTCTGCATTCGCCCTACTCGGCGTGGTGTGTTTCGCACGCTCACTCCTCACAAACCCTTTGCTGCCTGCGGCGGCTCCGGCGGCCCCGCCGGTCACAGGTACGGGGTCCACGCGACGGTGGATGGGTTTATTTCGACGTGTAAGGAGTAGGTAAGAACTCGCCGCCACACCAAACCTGCTCATCGGCGGAGGCGGAACGGATCCGTGCGGCCCTCGCCCGCCGCGCGGTTGCTCTTGTGGTCGGGCCCTGGTGGGCCTCGTAGGGGCTCCGGCCGGTGCGCTAGCCCTGTCCGGGGCGGTACGCGGCCCGGACAGGCCGCGCCGCGCCGCAGCCATCGCCCGAGGCGGCGCATGGAACCAGCGGCTGACCTCCACCGAGCTGTCCGCCCTCGCCGACCTGATCCTGATCCGGGCCATGAGCACGACACTGTGGCGCACGGAGCGGTGGCGACGCGGCCAGTCCTCGCCCACCGAGGTCGCCGACCGCCTCGACACACTTGGCGAAACCCTGCACTGGCGCACCACGGAGGGCGACGAGTTGGCACACACCGTGGCAACCTCCGGACGGCCGTGACCACGACACGCCTCGGCCGCACCCCAAACAAGTGGCAGCCACCCAGCGACGTCAGCAACACGTGCCGACCAAGCAACCACCATGGACAACAACAGCCTGACCACGCCTCGATGCTCTTGACGCGGCAGATCCGGACGTCTCATGTCCCGTCGAGCGTCGTTTGATGGAACCGTGGAGGTGTCATCATTGATCGATGCAGTCGAGGACCGGTCGCGCGGTCTGGCGTGAGGTTCGGATATGGACAACAGGCCACTGGCCACACGAGATCGCGAGGTCGTCTCAGCGCTCAATCGACGCACCGGTGCCGGTCTGAGGATCGTGGGCCGTGCTGCGGAGGGGGAGCTCGGCGGCGCAATCTACGCTGAATGGCCAGACGGCCGACCGGCTGTGGTGACTCGTTTCCTGGCCTCACTGGCCGAGGCGGAGCGTACCGCTGAGGTGCTTGCCTATGTTCGTGATCGTGGGATACCGGTACCCCGTCACGATCTTGTCGTTGACCTCGATGACGGCGTGGTGTTCGTGCAGGAGCGGTTACCCAGTGCACCGCCTCGGCGCCTGACCCCTGCGAGAATCGAAGCGATCGTGGAGATCAACGACCGCTTCGCCGGCGCCCTCGCCGCGCGGTCTGACGTGCCGGTGCGGTTGCTGTGCCTTGATCGCAGCGGCGATCCGTTTCCCCGCCACGAGGTTCTGAGGGCGCACAGTGCGCGCAGCCGACGGGTGCTGGACGAGATTCTCCGCATCGGCCAACGAGGGCCACGGGAAATGGTCGGCAATGACCTGGTGCATGTCGATCTGACAGCGGCGAACGTTCTATTCGATGAGAACGACCGCGCTACCGCAGTCGTCGACTGGAATCTCGGTGCGTACCGCGGCGATCGACTTTTCGCCCTCGTCAAGACTCGCTTCGATCGAGAGTGGTTCGTCCGCTCACCGGACGCCGACCCCGTCGAGAACGCAGCCGCAGCCCGCTTGGACGACATTCTCGCCGAGCGGATCGCCCCGGCCATCCTGCGGATGTACTGGGCGCACTGGATGCTGTACCAACTGCACTGGGCGATCCGATCCGCTCCATCTCAAGTCGTCGACTGGCATCTGGACATGGCCGAGTACCGACTGGCGTGAAAGAGGAGGATCTTCCCTTGCCACGGCGCATCGACTCCGTGTTGCGGTCGCGTCATGATCGGTGACGTACTCAACTCGGAGAAGTGATCAACTGGCCAGGCCGTATGGACCGTGTCGGCGGGTAAGGCGTGCTCGGGCGTTGGCATAGCAGGGAGGTCAGATGCAGGAGGACGCCATGCCGGCCACCATCCGCCGGGTTTGCGCCGCGGACGTCGACGCGATCGCCGCCCGGCAAGCGGGCCGGTCCGGGCAAGACCCCGCTCGGCTGCGTGACCGGATAGCTGCCGAGTTGAATTCCCTGGCGTACGGTTCACGGGCGGCGTTGGCATTCTGTTTCAGGCATCTCAGGAAAATAGCCACCGAGAATTGCCGGCGAAGTTGACCGCATTCCGCGGCGCTTTCTCGCCTTGATCGAGTGCACTGTCATCGACATCTCCGTGCGTCGTGGGCGAGTATGGGTTGCACAGAGTGCGACGGGCCCTGCCGCCCTGCACGCGCGGTCGGTTCGTCGAAGAGATGGGGACCGCCGAGCAGATGGCATCGCTGTTGGCCGCAGTAGCCCGGGCGGTGGTGCAGGAACCGCCGACGGAAGCGGGGGCTACTCTGGATCAATAGCAACCCGAGGATGAGGCTGCAGATGGTTGACATGCAGGAGTTCGCGCGGCGGCTGGGCACTCTCGGAGCTGATGCGTTCACCAGCGACGACGTCGTGGACCTGGCAACCGCCGCCGATTTCCGGATCAGCGCTGACCTCGAGATCGACGCCACTGTGGCGCAGCGCCTGCTCGACCAGATCTCGCCCACGCCGCCAGTCACCGCAGCGCAGATCACGGCATCGCAATGGCCGCCGCCTGCGTCCTCCCGGCCCGCGGCGCCTTCGGTGTCGTTCTCCAGCCCCGGTGCCGTCGACGGCCCGGCTGATCAGCCGTCGCGACCCCGCAGGTCTGGGCCCGCGCGTAGCGACCGGCGACCGGGCCCTCGACGAACCGGCAGGTGAAACTACTGGATCGATGACATGGTCCGTACCTGGGCGCCGGACGACTTCTGGCAGGTCGCACAGCCTGATCCGGTTCCTGCGAAACGTCCGCAGGGTGGCGGGAAACGCCGCGTCGATGACCGTGTCGTGATGGCCGCGATCGTGTACCTGGTACAGGCTGGCTGTTCCTGGTGGAAGCTACCCGTGCAGATGTTCGGGATCAGTCGGGCCACCGCGCATCGCCGGTTCACCGCCTGGACCCGGGCCGGGCTGTGGGAACGGCTGCATCAACAGACTTGCCCGGCCGTATCGCCACCGATGCCCGGTCTTCTCGTTCACCCTGACCACATGGCAGGCCTGAGCGTTACCAAGTCCCTGAGCCACAAGATCATCTCACCCAAGAAGACGTCGCGCCGCTGCCGGCCGGAAAGTAACTTCCGGCCGGGCAGGGTCACGGTTGTCCGTGCAGGCGGAGTGCCGTCGCGACCGGCGCGGGCCTCAGCCCTTGATGCCGTTGACCGACGGCACCTTCAGGGTGCGCCTGTTCGCGGTACCGCCGAGGACGATCTTGCGGAGGGCGGAGTTGTTGCGCGTGCTCAGTTCGCTCAGCTTGTTCGCCGGGTTGGCCTTGACCTCGATGTAGTACGTGCCGTTCGGCAGGCCGGTGATGTCGAAGGACTGGCCCGGCCGGGCCTGGCTGTACGTGTCACCGTTGCCGACGTCGAGCACCTCACGCACCGCCACGGCGGTGTTGCCGCCGCAGGAGGTCGACAGGTCGGTGTTGTCCGGGCGCCACTTGGCGTTCGGGATCGTGTAGTCGACCGCGTCGGTGTTGGCCAGGCAGAACGCCTCCTTGCCGCTCTTCGTCGCGCGCTTCTTGTTCGCCTTGAGCAGGTTGTACTGGGCGAAGTCGGTGAAGTGCCAGTGCTGGTGCCCCTCGCGGGCGTCCCACTGCATGCTGCCGGCGGCGACCGAGCCGACCTGCTTGCCCTTGGCGTCGAAGAAGTACTGGTAGGCGTCCATCCGCTCGGTACCGGGCCGGCGGAAGCCGTCGACCAGCAGCGGGGACGTGCCGGCGTTCCAGACCGTCGCGCCGAAGTTGACGTAGAACTTCTTGTTGGGCTTTTCCGTCACCGGGTCGGTGCCCTGCTCGATGGAGATGCCCCAGGCGGGCAGCGAGCGGAGGTCCGGCTTCGGCCCGGCCTTCGGGGCGACCTTGGCGGACACCGGCCGCTTGGCAGGCGGGGCGAAGCCCGGCAGGTACGCGGAGATCTGCCTGTTGTCGTCACCCTGGCCGGCGATGTGCGCGGCGTGTCCGTCCGTGCGCTTGAGCTGTGCCCTCGCGGCCTCGATCCGCGCCGTCGCGCCGGCGACATCGACGCTCGGTGCGGCGCTGCCCGACGGGCCGGGCTGCGGCTGATCGTCGACGTACTTGGCGACGTTGAGGTTGAGCTTCACGGTCGCCGACTTGGCCGGGACCTTGAAGTAGTCGCGGTACTTCTGGTTCAGCGCGACCGTGACCGTGTAGTTGCCCAGGGCCAGGTCGAAGCTGTCGTCCCTGCCGTCGGGGGAACCCGGCCGGTCCTGCGTGGTCGCGTTCCAGCCGGCCTGGATGCCCCACACCGCGCCCAGCATGAACGGGTTGTCCTGCGCGCATCCCCTCGGGTACGGGCTGGACGCCGGGGCATCGCGCCGGGTGCGCGCCGTTTCACCGGAGTTCGGGCAGAAGTCCGTCTGGTAGGACTTGACGGTCTTACCGGCCTTGTTCTTGATGGTGATCGTGGTGAAGTTGCGGAACCCGCCGAAGCCGGAAACCAACCCCTTGGGCAGGGTTACCATCGTCCTCTTGCCCTTGCTGAACACGGCCTGCTGGGCCACGATCGGGTCGGCATAGGACTTACGCTTCGCCCGGATCTCGAAGGGGTTCTTGCCCGCGATCAGGTTCACCCCCAGGTTGAAGTCCAGGTAGTGAAAGTCGCCTTCTTCGTAGCGGAGCGCCGTGACGTTCGGCGTCGCGGCGACGAACGCCAGCGCGGGCGGATCGGTGCCCGCCTGGGCGGCGCCGATGCCCGCTGCGGTGAGCGCCAATGCGGTGACCACTGCCCCCGCTGTCAGCAGCCGCGTACGCCGGCTATTCGTGGTTCTCATGGGTTCCTCTCCGTCAACGATCGGGATCATCCGATCGATGTGTGGCACACAGGAGATCGTTTCGCCTGTGAAGTTGCTGTGAGGCGGACCGGAATGGCTGGTGTCGGTCGACCCGAACACCGGCCGGTGGTCGCGCCGGGACGCACCGCTGCCAGTTCAGCGTTCGCAGCGGATCACCGTGTCGTGCCTGCCCGGCAAGCATTCGTCGCCCAGCGGTCCGTCTTGTCCGCGACACCGGCGGATGCGCCCTGGGCGGGCGCAGCGAGCGCGCCCAGCGAGATTGAACCGCTCGAAATTGCGGTTCGGGTTACGCTGCCCGCGAGTATTCGCTGATCAGTCCGTTGAGGATCTTCCTACGACGGACCCGCGCCGAGGCGAGATCGACGACGGCTGGCCCGGTGTCCGCGTGGGGTGGACGTTGGTCGCGGCCCTGGTGTGGCCAACTCCTTCGCCAGTGCCGCCAAGGCGGAGGCACGGCCGGTGAAGTTCGGGTTGCGGGCCGGGATGTTCCACACCTGCGGTAACGCCCCCGGGAACCGGGCCTCATGCGGAATCGCCCGCTGCGACGGCGGGAACGGCGACTTCTCGCCAGGTTTGGCCCGCCCGGCGGCGGCCCGGGCCACCATGTCGGTGAGCCAGTCCTGCGTCGCGGCCCAGTCGAGTCGGCCGACCTCGGCGGCGTAGCGGCGGACCCGGGCGGCGTATTGGCGTGGGGTCGGCCTGTCAGCCCAGCCGCCGCTTCGCGTAGGTAGCCGGAATCATCCGTTTCCCATCGACTGCCGGCAATGTAGAGAGATTCCATTCGAAGTGTCCAGCCGCCATAAAAGTGTTATGGCGCGCCGGGCATCCAGGTCGACATTTCGCATGAGCGGCTTCCTCTTGAATGTCTGGAAACATTCTGGCAACCTGCGGAATTGAGGCGTCGAAGCCTTCGCTGCATCCCGGTGACCGCGCGCTGTTGCGCGCACCGACGCCGATTTTCCGTCTGAGCGGTGACCAACAGTGTGCGTGCGTCCGTTGACGGGGCGCACCGCCCAGCCTGCCGCGCACAGCAAGGAGGACAAATGGAACGCGTCTCAAGGGCCGCAGCTCAGCAAGCGTCTGGTGGTTCGAAAGTCGGACGCCATGCTCGGTGGCGGAGCTCTGTGAGACGGCTCGTCACCGCGGTTGCGACGGCCATCGGCATCGCCGCGCTGACCCTCGGCACCCTGCCCGGCGCGGCCGAGGCAAGCGGCGGCCCCGCCGCGGTGAGTGCCTCTGCGGTCTCCACCGTCGCCACGGGCTACGGACATACCTGCTCGATCCGAAGTGACGACACGTTGTGGTGCTGGGGCAGCAACTACAGCGGCGAGCTCGGCGACGGCACTACCACGAACCGGACCAGCCCGGTGCGCGTCGGCGACGCCGCCACCTGGGCCGGCATCGACGCCGGCACCAGCTACGCCTGTGCGACCCGGACCGACGGGACGTTGTGGTGCTGGGGCAGCAACTACCGGGGTCAGCTCGGCGACGGCACTACCACGAACCGGACCACCCCCGTACGCGTCGGCACCGCCACCACCTGGGCCGGCGTCAGTGCCGGCGACAGTCACACCTGTGCCACCCGGACCGACGGCACCCTCTGGTGCTGGGGTTTCAACCGTTTCGCGCAGCTGGGCATCGGCACCGACCCCTACTACGCGACCGCCCCGGTGCAGGTGGGCACGGCGACCACGTGGGCGAGTGTCACGACGGGCTTCGCGCACACCTGCGCCGTCCGCACCGACGGCACGCTGTGGTGCTGGGGCAACAACACCGACGGACAGCTCGGTCTCGGCGATCTGAGCTACCGGGCCACTCCGACGCAGGTCGGCACCACGACCACCTGGACCGGCGTGGCAGCCGGCTATGCCTTCGCCTGCGCGGTCCGCGCCGAGGGCACCCTGTGGTGCTGGGGCGAGAACGGGTACGGACAACTGGGGGTCAGCGGCACCCACCAGACCACACCGATCCGGGTCGGCACCGCAACCACCTGGAGCGGGGTCAGGGCAGGCTTCGACACGGCGTGCGCGCTCCGTACCGACGGCACCCTGTGGTGCTGGGGCAACAACTCGGCAGGCCAGCTCGACGACGGAACCACCGCCCACCGGTACGCCCCAACCCGGATCGGTGCCGCCGCCACCTGGGCGAACGACTTCGCGGTCAGCTACCACATCTGCGCCTACCGTCCCGACGGCAGCCTGCGGTGCTGGGGCAACAACGCCAACGGACAACTGGGCGACACCACCACCCGGCGCCCGTTCCGCTGAGCGCCGGAACGCATTGACCGTTACCAATGGACTCTATAACGTATGACGTCTGATGATGCTGTGGGCGTCGTGAACCTCTGACCTGCCATGGCGGGGCCCCGAACCCTGCCGGGAGAGGAATCCGGCCATGCGCCAACCACTACGCAACCTGCTCAGCGTCGCGGCAACGGCGTTGGTGATCCTCGCGGGCATGGGCAGCACGCCGGCGAGCGCGGCGGACCAGCCGTACGACGTGTTGGTGTTCTCCAAGACCGCCGGCTTCCGGCACGACGCGATCCCGGCCGGCATCCAGCTGATCCGCGATCTGGGCGTGGCCAACAACTTCACGGTGACCGCGACCGAGGACTCGGCCCAGTTCACCGCGACCGACCTGGCCCGGTTCGAGGCCGTTGTCTTCCTCAACACCACCGGGGACGTGTTGAACGCCAACCAGCAGACCGTCTTCGAGAACTACGTCCGGGCCGGCGGCGGGTACGTGGGCGTGCACTCGGCGGCGGACACCGAGTACGACTGGCCGTTCTACGGCGAGCTGGTCGGCGCGTACTTCGCCTCCCACCCGGCGATCCAGCAGGCGACCACGCGGGTGGAGAACCGGGCGCACGCGGCGACGGCCGGGCTGAACACGACCCTGGTACGCACCGACGAGTGGTACAACTTCCGCACCAACCCCCGCTCGTCGGCGCGGGTCCTGTCCGTCCTGGACGAGTCGAGCTACTCCGGTGGCTCGATGGGCGCCGACCACCCGCACACCTGGTGCAAGACCCTGCAGGGTGGGCGCTCGTTCTACACCGGGGCCGGCCACACCCAGGCCAGCTACACCGAGGCGGGCTTCCGGTCGATGATCCTGGGCGGCATCCGGTACGCGGCCAACCGGACCAAGGCGGACTGCCGGCCGGAAACTGGCTACACCACCCTCTACGACGGCGCCACCACCGGCTGGTCCCAGGCCGGCCCCGGCGGTTTCAGCAACAGCAACGGCACGCTGACATCGTTCGGCGGGCTGGGCATGCTGTGGTACAGCACCAAGGAGTTCCGCTCCTACTCGCTGAAGCTGGACTGGATGATGCCGGGCGACGACAACTCCGGTGTGCTCCTCGGCTTCCCGGCCGGCGACGACCCGAACTCCGCGATGAACAACGGATACGAGGTGCAGATCGACGCCACCGACACCCCGGACAAGACCACCGGAGCGGTGTACGGGTTCAAGTCGGCCGACCTCCCCGCCCGCGACGCCGCGCTCAACCCGGCCGGCGAGTGGAACACCTACGAGCTGCTGGTGGAGGGGGAGCGGCTGCAGGTATTCCTGAACGGCGTCAAGATCAACGATTTCACCAACTCCGACCCGGTACGGTCGTTGAGCTCCGGCTTCATCGGCATCCAGAACCACGGCACCGGTGACGACGTGTCGTTCCGCAACCTGCGGATCAAGGAGTTGGGTGGCACGGCGCCCCGGGTCGGCCCGATCACCGGCGTCGCCGGCAAGTGCGCCGAGGTCAGCGGGTCCAGCTCCGCCGACGGCACGAAAATCCAGCTGTGGACCTGCCACGGCGGCACCAACCAACGCTGGACTCTTCCGTAACCCGCTTGGAGCGAACGCGATGACAGAAGTGACCCGAAGGAAGCTGCTCGCGGCCGGGGCGGTCGGGGCCGGAGCCGCGCTGCTGCCGACGGGGTGGACCGCGAACGCCCTGGCCGCTCCGGCGGTGCCGGCGCGGGTGCTGGCCGCCAACGACCTGGCGCTCTGGTACGACGAGCCCGCGGGCGCGGAGTGGTTGCGGGCGCTGCCGATCGGCAACGGGCGCCTCGGTGCCATGGTGTTCGGCAACGTCGACGCCGAGCGGCTGCAGCTCAACGAGGACACCGTGTGGGCAGGCGGCCCGTATGACTCCGCCAACACCCGCGGCGCGGCGGCCCTGCCGGAGATCCGGCGGCGGGTGTTCGCCGACCAGTGGACCCAGGCGCAGGATCTGATCAACCAGGCGATGCTCGGCAATCCCGCGGGAGAGCTGGCATACCAGCCCGTCGGCAACCTGCGGCTCGCCTTCGGCGGCGGCAGCGCGGCCGCGCAGTACAACCGGACGCTCGATCTCACCACCGCCACGGCCACCACATCGTTCGTGCTCAACGGCGTGCGGCATCAGCGTGAGGTGTTCGCGAGCGCACCCGACCAGGTCATCGTCGTCCGGCTGACTGCCGATCGGGCCGGCTCGATCACCTTCAGCGCCACGTTCGACAGCCCACAGCGCACCACGGTGTCCAGCCCGGATTCGGCGACCATCGCCCTCGACGGCATCTCCGGCAGCATGGAAGGCATTGCCGGCTCGGTCCGGTTCCTCGCCCTGGCCAATGCCACCGTCACCGGGGGAACGGTCAGCAGCTCCGGCGGCACGCTGCGGGTGGCCGGCGCTACGAGCGTCACCCTGCTGGTGTCGATCGGCTCCAGCTACGTCAACTTCCGCACTGTCAACGGCGACTACCAGGGCATCGCGCGGCGCCATCTCAACGCCGCCCGTACCGTCGGCTTCGACCAGCTGCGCGCCCGGCACGTGGCCGACCACCAGGCGCTCTTCCAGCGGGTGACGATCGACCTGGGCCGCACCGCGGCGGCCGACCAGACCACCGACGTGCGGATCGCGCAGCACGCGAGCGCGAACGACCCACAGTTCGCCGCACTGCTCTTCCAGTACGGCCGGTACCTGCTGATCTCCTCCTCGCGGCCGGGCACCCAGCCGGCGAATCTGCAGGGCATCTGGAACGAGGAGATGGCGCCGTCGTGGGATTCGAAGTACACCATCAACGCGAACCTGCCGATGAACTACTGGCCGGCTGACACGACGAATCTCGCCGAGTGTTTCCTGCCGGTCTTCGACCTGATCAAGGATCTGACCGTGACCGGCGCCCGCACGGCCCAGGCGCAGTACGGCGCGGGCGGCTGGGTCACGCATCACAACACCGACGCGTGGCGGGGCGCATCGGTCGTCGACGGCGCCGTGTGGGGGATGTGGCAGACCGGCGGCGCCTGGCTGGCCACCCTGATCTGGGCCCACTACCAGTTCACCGGCGATGTCGAGTTTCTCCGCGCCCACTTCCCGGCGATGCGGGGCGCCGCGCAGTTCTTCCTCGACACCCTGGTCGCCCACCCGTCGCTCGGCTACCTGGTCACCAATCCGTCGAACTCGCCGGAGCTCACCCACCACGCGGACGCCTCCGTGTGCGCCGGCCCCACCATGGACAATCAGATCCTGCGCGACCTGTTCAACGGCTGCGCACGGGCCAGCGACATCCTCGGCGTGGACGCGACCTTCCGCGGCCAGGTGCTGGCGGCCCGGGACCGGCTGGCACCGACGCGGGTCGGCTCCCGCGGCAACATCCAGGAATGGCTCGCCGACTGGGTGGAGACCGAGCGGAACCACCGGCACGTCTCCCACCTGTACGGCCTGCACCCGAGCAACCAGATCACCAAGCGCGGAACCCCCCAGCTGCACGAGGCCGCGCGCCGGACGCTGGAACTGCGCGGGGACGACGGGACGGGCTGGTCGCTCGCCTGGAAGATCAACTACTGGGCCCGGCTGGAGGACGGCACGCGCGCGCACAAGCTCCTCCGCGACCTGGTGCGGACGGACCGGCTGGCGCCGAACATGTTCGACCTGCACCCGCCCTTCCAGATCGACGGCAACTTCGGCGCCACCTCGGGCATCGCGGAAATGCTCCTGCAGAGCCACAACGGCGAGCTGCACCTGCTGCCCGCGCTGCCGTCGGCCTGGCCGACCGGCAGCGTCGCGGGTCTGCGCGGTGCCGGCGGCTACACGGTCGGCGCCACGTGGAGCGGCAGCCGGATCGAGCTCGTCGTCACGCCCGACCGCGCCGGTGCGATCCGCGTTCGCAGCAGGGTCTTCGCCGGCGCCTTCGAGCTGCGCGACGACACGAGCGGCACCCCGGTCCAGGCGGCGCGGCTCGAGGCCGATCTCGTCGAGTTCGCCGGTCAGCCGGGACACACCTACCGCGCGTCCGCCATGGCGTCGGGGCCGGTGGACGCCGGCGCCACCTACCGGCTGGTGGCGCAGCACAGCGGCAAGGCCGCCGACATCAGCGGTGCCTCCACCGCCGTCGGCGCGCCGCTGATCCAGTGGCAGGCCGCCGGCGGAGCCAACCAGCAATTCGAGTTCCTTGCCTCCGACGGCGGCTACTACCGGATCCGGGCCAAGCACAGCGGTCTGGTCCTGCAGATCGCCGGCGACAGCAGCGGCGCCGACATCACCCAGCAGCGCGACGTCAACGCCACCGGCCAGCAGTGGCGGGTGGTCGACCACGGCGGCGAGGTGATCAGCCTGGTCAACCGGCAGAGCGGCCTGGCCATGGACGTGTGGCAGGCATCCACCGCCGACGGCGCCCGGATCACCCAGTGGACCACCACCGGAAGCACCAACCAGCGATTTGGCCTCCAGCGCAGCTAGAGTAAGCCCTTCGGTTCGCCTTTACGTCCGCCGTACAGCAGCGTGCGGTAGATCAGCCGGCCGCGTTCGCCGGGCTGGTAGCAGCCCACCTCGGCCACCGACGATCGCGCGGTGGATCGGAAGCTGCGCGGTGTAGCCGTGCCGGCGCATCACCTGCCAAGCCATGGTCATCGAGACCCGCAACCCAGGCCCGCCGCCACTGGTAAGCCGACGTCGTCGACACCTGCAGCAACCCGGCCACCTCGACCGCCGGTAAACCCCGCATCCGTCGACCACTCGAAAGCATCACAGTGGAGGGCCGCCGCGCTCGCGGGCACCGCCGCCGACTCGCGCCGCCGGACCCGGCGGCGGCACCGGAGAACAACGGCGACGGAATCGCGTGATGGCGGCCTCCGCCCTTTGGGGTGGAGGCCGCCTCGTCCCGACCTGAGGGTGGCTACGCGCGTCCCCAGCGTTGGTTGGCCCCGGTGTGGCAGCCCCAGACGACCACCGCGGTGCCGTTCGCGGTGTCGGCGCCGTTGACGTCCAGGCACAGCCCGTTCTGCACGTTGCTGATCGTGCCGTTGCTGTTCACGGCCCACTGCTGGTTGGTGCTTCCGTTGCAGTCCCAGATGCGTACCCGGGTGCCGGCGGTGGCGGCGGGCACGTCCAGGCACTTGCCCATGACCCGAAGTTCCTGCCCGTTCTGGCTGAACTGCTGGTTGGCGTTGCTGTGGCAATCCCAGATGATCATTTGCGAGCCGTTGGCGGAGCTCGCGCCGTTGACGTCCAGGCACCGGCCGGCGGCCTCGCCGCGCAGCCGGAACGCGGTCGGGTTGGGGGCCGGGGTCTCACCGGTGAAGAAGTTCCACACCACCGCCCGGGTCCAGGACCGTTCGCCGGGTTCGAAGTCGCCGGCGGACCCGTCCACGGGACCGGGGGTGTGGCCCGCGTCGAACGCGGCCCACGCCACCGGATACCCGGCCCGGCACCCGGCGTAGGTGGTGACGGTGTGGGTGAGGCTGCCCGACGCGGGCTCCGGCGGATTCTGCGGTGTGCAGCCGTTGTTCCTGACGAACCTGTCACGCAGTGACCGGCCCTGGGAGATGTTGAGTACCGGGTCCCGGAGACCGTGCAACCCGATGTACCCGACCGGCTCGGTGCCGCCGCTGCACCCGCTGAGCTGCCCGCCGGAGTAGACCGCGACCGCACGGAACACCGTCGGCCGGGCACACGCGAGTGCATTGCTCATGCCGCCGCCGTAGCTGAAGCCTCCGGCGAAACGCTGCGCCGTGTCGACACACAGGCCGGCCTCGATCTGCCTGATCATGTCGTCCACGAAGATGACGTCCTCGCCGCCGGAGTTCGCCCATCCGTTGTTGAAGCCCTGCGGTGCGACGAAGATCGTGCTGTTGTTGGACAGCGCCCGCAGCCCGTAGTACGACCACGGGTAGCCGCTGGTCCCGCCCGAGTCGACATCGTTGGCGGTGCCGCCGTTCCAGTGGAACCCGAAGATCAGGCGGTACTGGTGGTTGCTGTCGTAGTTGTCGGGAATCCGCAGGATGTAGCTGCGGGTCTTGCCGCTGGTCTGGATCGAGCGCGTACCGCTGGTCAGCGTCGGCGACGTGCCACATCCGGCGCTCGGCGCGAGGGCGCCGGCGTCCGTGGCCGCCCGCGCCGGCCCGCTGCCGGTGACGCCTGTGGCAGCGAGGACGAGTGTCGTGGCGACCGCGAGCAGCGTCCGCCGCCGATGACGATGGGTGCCTTGTCGCACGGGTGCTCCCTTCCTGGTGGTGTGCCGGATCAGCGGTAGCCGGCCGCGATGATGTTGGCTTGTACCGCGTTCTCGGTCGCGTCGGACGGGTAGCCGGTGACCATGGCTCCTTCGTAGAAGGTGCCGGCGCTGAGGTTGGCGCCGCCGCCGGGTTTGCAGCAGTCCCCACCGCTGCCCAGGATGATGGCGCCCTGCTTCTTCATGGGGCTGTAGCCGGGCGGCAGGGCGCCGTCCCACAGCGTGGTGAGGCTGCCGGACTGGGCGTTGCTGCCCTTCATGGCGAACCGGGAGGTCCCGTTGTTCTTGAGCGTCGCCGTGACGAACTTGCTGGTGAAGGCGCGTTGGTTCGGGTTCCAGGACTGGCTGCCGCCGGGATAGAGCCCCCATTCGAGGTCCGCCTGGACCCACGGGCCGGTGCCGGCGCATCCGCCGAACCAGCACTGGGTGCTGAAGTTGATGGCATCCATGGCGCCGGCGGCATCGGCGGCGCGGGTTGTCTCGCTGTTGCCGTAATCGAAGCAGCAGCCGTTGTTGACGTGGGTGCCGCTGAGCACCGCGTACATTCCTTCGGGGGCGCTGCCGGTCGGCACGCCGGTCAGGTGGCCGTCCCGCCAGTAGCTGTTGCCGGGGTTGATGTAGAGCGAATAGGCCTTGCTGCCCCCGACCGCCAGCGATTCCGAGGTCGCGGTTGCCGGGCGGCTCTGGGTCGAGCCGGGTACGACGCTCGATCCCTGATACCAGAGGTCGTTTCCCCGGCCGGACTGGTCGTAGACGACGGTGATGACGCAGGTGGTGCCGGCACAGAACGAGTCCTGGGTCGCGGCGTTGGCGGCGCCTCCCGCGGTCAGCACACCGACGTTCCTGGTCGTGTTGTCCGACGAGCGTCGTACCTGGTAGACGTTGCCGTTGTAGGCGCCGTAGAGCGCGCGGACCGTGCTGTGGGCGGCGACGCAGGGTGTGCCGCCGGAGGCGTAGATGTCGCAGGGCCCGGCTCCGGTCGGCGGCGTCGGGGGCGGCGTGGTCGGTGGGGCCTCCGGCGAGTTCCACTGCTGGTTGCTCTGACCGTGGCAGTCCCAGAGGATGACGTTCGTGCCGTTTGCCGTGCCCTGCCCGTTGGCGTCCAGGCAACGACCGGAGTGCACACCGCTGATGGTGCCGCCGGCGTTGACGGTCCACTGTTGGTTGGCCTGTCCGTTGCAGTCCCAGATGATGACCGCCGTGCCGTTGCCGGTGCCCTGTCCGGAGGCGTCCAGACACTTGTTGCCGTACACCGTGAGCTGCTTCGACGAGGTGTAGGTCCAGGTCTGGTTGGCGGCTCCGGTGCAGTCCAACAGCTGGGTCTGCGTGCCGTTGCCGGTGCTGGAGTTGGGGACGGCCAGGCAGCGCCCGGACTGGCTGCCCATGATCGGGGCGCTCTGCCCCGGCTGGATGGTTGCCGCCATCGCGGTGCCGGCGACGAGGGCGAGGACGAGGGTGGCGCCCACTGCGAACAGTCGCCTGAAGTGGCTGCGCCGGCGTTTCGAAACGACCATGGTCGGCCTCTCGTTGACGTGGGGGAGCGGGGCTAGGCCAGGGTGAACCGCCACTGCTGGTTGGTCCCGCTGTGGCAGGCCCATTGCAGGAGGCGTGCGCCGTCGGTGGTGGCGGCGCCGTTGACGTCGATGCACAGCCCGCTGGGGACGCTCTTGACCGTGTACACGCCGGCCGTGCCGGTCGGGGTGACGAGGAACTTCTGCTGGTTGCTGGTGGCGCACGGGACCTGTTGCAGGAACGCGCCCTGAGCGGTGGAGCCGCCGGTTACCTCGACACACTTGCCGCTGTGCAGCGCCTTCAGGTAGACCGCGCCGCTACCCGCGTCGAGGGCCTGCCATTTCTGGTTGTTGCCCCCGGTGGCGGCCCACTGGACGACCTGGGCTCCGTCGCTGGTGGACGCGGCGCTGACGTCCATGAGCTTGCCGCTGTGCTGTGCCGTGACGGTCCAGGTGCGGCCGGCCACGCCGCCCGGATCGGTACCCCCGACGCCCACGCCGTCCCCGCCGAAGACGAACGAGTCGACGTCGAACAGGCTGGTGGACGAGCCCTTGAACACCATGTACAGCGTGTGGGTCCCGGACAGGGCGGCGGTGTTGACCGGCGGGGTGGACTGGTAGTTGTCCCAGCCGCCGGTGTTGGGCACCGGTGTGGTGGCCAGCAGCGTGCCGGTCGGTGAGTCGGCGCGCAGCTCGATCGATCCGCCGCTGTTCGGCGACGACAGGCGGTAGCTGACGGTGGTGATGCCGGAGAGGCTCATCGGGCTGAAAGCCATCCAGTCGTTGGCGGAGATGTCGCCGACCCGCTTGCCGCTCTCCGCGGCGGCCTGGTCGACGACCCGTACCCCGGACTGGCTGGTGTAGTACTCGGCCTGTTTGTGCTTCGGCTGCAGGGTCGCCTGGGCGTAGCCGGTGAGGGGGGCCGCGCCGCCGGCGCCGCCGTCGTCGGTGTAGCGGGCGTTGAGGACGTAGTACAGGTTCGCACCGTCGGGGTGCCCCCCGAGCAGGTCCGTGGAGATGGTGCCCGAGCAGCCCGGGTAGTCGGTGGTGCCGTGCTGGTGGTCGTCATGGCCGAGGGAGGGGTTGACGAAGACCTTGGTGCAGTCGATGGGTGCGCCGCCCGGGTCGGAGACGGTGACTGTGTACGAGACGCGGTCACCAAAGTTGAGCATGCCGCCGCTGGGCGGGACGGTGATGGTGACCACCGGTGCGGTGTTTCCGACGGTGATCTGCACGTTGACGGTGGCGGACCGGCCGGTGTTGTCGGTGACCTTCAGCTGGGCTGTGTAGTTGCCGTTGGCGGTGTAGGTGTGTGCCGGGTTGGCGGCCGTGGACGTGGTGCCGTCCCCGAAGGCCCACTGGTAGCTCAGGGTGTTGCCGGGGTCGGGGTCGGTCGTGCCGGCGCTGCTGAACTGCACGGTCAGCGGTGCGTTCCCGCTGGTCGGTGTGCCGATCGCCTTGGCGACCGGTGATCGTCCGCCGTGGATGTAGTCGATGCGGTAGAGGCCGGAGTCGTTGTTGCCGCCATTGAAGTTCGAGCCCCATTCGAGCAGGTACAGCGAGCCGTCCGGGCCGAACTCCAGGTCCATCGGTTTGATGAAGTTGCCCGCGGGCAGGAACGGGTTGGTGCGGGTGACCGCCGTGGCCGAGTCGAAGTGCACCTCCTTGATGTAGTTGCGGGTCCACTCGTAGAAGAAGTGGACGCCGTCGTAGTACGGCGGGAACTTCGTCGCGGACGGGTTCGCGGCGTCGTAGCGGTAGACCGGTCCGCCCATCGGACCCGCACCGTTGGCGCCGAGCTCGGGGAAGGTCGGTGAGGTGCCGTAGCCGTACCACATGTTCGGGGCGACGACCGGCTTGAGGCTCGTCAGGCCGGTGTTGTTGGGGGAGTTGTTGACCGGGGTGTTGCAGTTGAACTTGGCACCGACGACGCCCGTGTCCGGGTTGAACGGTGCGTAGGGCTGGTTGTCGCCGTGGCAGAACGGCCAGCCGTAGTTGCCCGGCGTCTTGATGACGTTGAGCTCGACGAGTCCTTCGGGGCCGCGGTTGGTCGTGAGTCCGCCCCGGTCGGGTCCGTAGTCGGCGAGGTAGACCCAGCCGTTGGCCGGGTCGATGGAGAAGCGGAACGGGTTGCGGAAGCCCATCGCGTAGACCTCCGGCCGGGTCTGCGCCGTACCCTGCGGGTAGAGGTTTCCGGCCGGGACGGTGTAGCCGCCGCCGGCCGAGGGCCGGATCCGCAGCAGCTTGCCGCGCAGGTCGTTGGTGTTGCCGGCGGTGCGGGCGGCATCGAGATTGGCCTTGCCCGACCGCCAGTCCAGCGGGGCATAGCCCTGCCAGTTGGCGTCGAGGTTGGGCGGGGTGTCGTCGCCGGTGCCGATGAAGAGGTTTCCGTCGGGGCCGAACTCGATGTATCCACCGGTGTGCCCCGGCTCCGGGTAGGTGCGGTCCCGGTACGCCGGGACGTCGATGATGGTGACCTGGCTGGACATGTTCAGCGTGTCACCGGTGAGCGTGAACCGGGATACCCGGTTGATGTCCGTCGAGCTGCTGGCCGGCGAGTGATACAGATACACGTAGCCGTTGCTGGCGAAGTTCGGGTCGAGCGCCAGCCCGGTGAGGCCGTCCTCGCCGCCGGTGTAGACGCTCAATGTGCCGGCGGTGACGGTGCTGTTCGTGGCCGGTTTGAAGATCTTCAGCTGGCCGCCCCGCTGGGCGTAGAGCACCCGCCCGTCCGGAGCGACCGCGAGGGCCATCGGGTCGGCGGTGTTGTCGTCGAGCGTGCGCTTCTCGAAGTTGCTCCACACGGTGCCGCCGCAGTCTCCGGGCTCGTTGCCGGCGGCCCACTTGACGCCGCCCAGGACGTGGTTGCGGAAGCTGGTCTCGCTGTAGGACGCGATCGCGTGGCCCATCCCGGTGGCCCATACCCGACCGCCGCCGGTGTTGCGGCACCAGGAGATCGGGTGATCGGCTCCCATCGCGCGGGGGCCGGGGTTGTACGTGCGCTCGTCGGCGGTGACCAGGACGTGGACGTCGCCGCGCGGGTTGCGGTCGAAGTTGTACCACTCCTCGCTGCGGCTCCAGCGGTCCGGCAGGCCGGCCGTCGACGGATGCTTCTTGTCGGCGACGATGGCGGTGCCCGGCAGGACGCCGGGGGAGTGCTCCGGCATGTGCGCGCCGGCGTTGACGGTCTGGTCCCACCACGGGTATTCGGCCTCGATGCCCATGTCCGTCGCGTTGTGGATGGCGACGATGCCCTTGCCGCTGGCCAGGAACCCCTCCACCGACTGGCGCTGGGCCGCGGTGGTCCACACCATGCCCGAGGTCTGGAACATGACGAGCACGTCGAAGGTGGCCAGGTTGGCCGGGGTGAAGGCGTTCGAGTCCTCGGTGTGGACAACTTCGAAGTTGTTGGCGGCGGCTTGCTCGGCGAACATGGCGACGCCGGCGGGGATCGAGTCGTGGCGGTATCCGGTGGTCTTGGTGAACAGCAGGGCGCGGAACGCTGGGGCCGCTGACGCCGGTGGTACGGCGACCGCGAGCGACAACAGCAGGCCCGTGATCGCACCGATGATCAATGTGCTGCGACGCATGCCGTCTCCTATTCGGCGGGGGGACAACGAGGCTGAGACCACGGACACGCGGCGCTACCTCGGACGCGCCAGGCATGCCGAAGACATGCGTGTGCCGGTCAGATCGTCATGCCGTCCGCCGCGACGGGCAGTCAGGTCCCTCCGGGATATGACACAGCGTCACATGAAGTGGCGTTCCATCCCGTGGTCTGCCCGGCCAGCATGCGACTACGCATCGCCAGATGTCAATATGACCCTGTTGGGATCGATTCGATTACAGATTTACAGTGACGAAGTCTCGGTGATCTGCGCGAGCTCCCGGAATTGCCGGCGCTCTGCGGAGCATTTACGCTCGCGCAACATCGCTAGTGATGATGATTGCATCACGAACAGGCAAATCCGTGGCGGGCAGTCCCGCCGTTCGCCCTACACGCAAACGATTCGACAGTTGGTGGCTTGATCATTGCTGACTACGCACCGTAGGAGCCCATGATGTCTGACGCGCCGTCGTCACCGCTTCTCGCGCTCCGCGGCATCGGCAAGTCGTTCCTCGGCGTGCGCGTCCTCGACGGGGTGGACCTCGACGTCCTGCCGGGCGAGGTGCACGCCATCGTCGGCGAGAACGGCGCCGGCAAGTCCACGCTCATGAAGATCGTGTCCGGTGTGTACGCGCCCGACGAGGGCATGATCGAGGTCGCCGGCGCGCCGCGGACATTTCACGGCCCGCGCGACGCCCAGCGGGCCGGCATCGGCATCGTGCACCAGGAGTTCAACCTGTCGGTCAACCGCTCGAGCGACGCCAGCTGCTACCTGCTTGACCTGTTGCTCCGGTAACGACCTAGCCCCCGCCCACCAGCGGCGGCGTTGGTCACCGTGGCCGTACCGCCGCCGGCCGCGACTCACCGTGCTCGACGGTGGACGCGGCCGGCGGGCGGATGGCCGATTCAGCGTGGCTCGCTCACACCGGCGTGCAGGTCAGGGCCGGCACGCTGTTGGTGCCGTTCCAGGTGCCGGTGAAGCCGAACACCGTCGACGCGCCCGCGGTGAGGCTGCCGTTCCAGGTCTCGTTGGTGACGTTCTGGGTGCCGCCGCTGGGCGTGTTGCGGCCGCCCCAGACCTGGGTGATCGTCTGGCCGTTGGCGAAGGCCCAGCTGATCCGCCAGCCGGTCAACGCGGTCGCGCCCGCGGTGACGGTGACCTCGCCTTGGAAGCCGCCCTGCCACTGGCTGACGATCCGATAGCCGGCTGTGCATGCCGACGGCTGACCGGTTGGCGGCGTTGTGGTCGGCCCGGTGCTCGGGCTCGAAGTCGGACCCGAGGTCGGACCCGAGGTGGGTGTGGTGCTGGGCAGCTGAGAGAAGAACCTCCAGATCTCGCCGCCGGTCCAGGTTCGCGCACCGCTGGTGCTGGTGGATCCGTCCACCGGCTCGGGAGTGTGGTCGCCGTCGAATGCCGCCCACTTCACCGGATAGCCGGCACGGCAGCCGGAATACGCCGTGACGATGTGGGTGAGGCTGCCCTGCCCCGGTTCCGGCGGGTTCTGGGCGGTGCAGCCGTTGTTGCGCACGAAGGTGTCGCGCAGCGATCGGCCCTGGGAGATGTTCAGCACGCTGTCGTGGGTGCCGTGGATCCCGAGATAGGCGACGGGCTGGGTGCCGCCGTTACAGCCGCTGAGGTTGGCACCGGAGAGCACCGCGACCGCCCGGAAGATCGTCGGCCGGGCGCAGGCCACGGCGTAGCTCATGGCGCCGCCGTAACTCCAGCCGAGGGCGAAGAGCTGCGACGTGTCGACACACAGGTCGCCCTCGATCAGCCGGATCAGGTCGTCGACGAGGGTCAGGTCCCGGCCGCCGGTGTTGGCCCAGCCGTTGTCGATGCCCTGCGGCGCGACCAGGATCGCGGTGTTGTTCGACAGCTGCTGCTGGCCGTAGTACGCCCAGACCGCACCGGCCGACCCGCCGGTGGCGACGTTGCTGGCGGTGCCGTTCAGCCAATGGAACGCGAAGATCAGCTTGTACGGGCGGTTCCGGTCGTAGCCGTCGGGAACCCGCAGAATGTACGAGCGGTTCTGGCCGCCGCTCTGAATCGAGCGCGTGCCACTTGCCAACGTGGGTGCCTTGCCGCACCCGGCCGTCACCTCGGCCGCACCGACCTCCCCGGCGGATGCTGTTCCGCCGACGACGCCGGCCAGCGTCGCCGCGCCGAGTACTAGCGCGAGAACAGCCGCTCCCCCGGCAAATCTACGTCGAGACATCACGTGGCTCCCTCCTTCGGGGCCGGCCACAGCGGCCGGCGCGGGGCGGATCGGTTCAGAGTCGATGTGTTTGGTGCTCTCCGGCCCGGGGGATGGATCCCGGGCCGGAGAGCGGGGGCGGGGAGAGGTCAGCCGGCCGTGCAGGATCTGATCTGGGGCCGGGCGGAGGAGTTGCCGTTGAGCATGGTGGTGAAGCCGAAAGTGTTTCCGGATCCGTTGGACTTCATGGTCATCACGGTTCGGCTGCTGTCCCAGGTCGGGCTGCCACTCCAGGTGGTGGAGATCGTCTGCGGCGCGGTGATCACCACGACGACCGTCCAGGCGTTGGCGCCGGCGACGCTCACCGACGTGTTGTACCGGTCACCCCACACCGTGCCGGGCGTAATCGTCGCCGTGCAGGTGCCCGAGGTCGGCGGCGTCGTCGGCGGGTTGGTGGTGCCACCGGAGTTGAGGGCGTTCAGAACCGAGGTGTAGGCGGCCTTCTTGTTGCCGGAGCCGTCGAACAGCAGCGGGTTCTCGCCCGAACGCCAGGAGTCACTGTCCCGGATGCCCCACACCGTGATGCCCGTGCAGCGGGACACCGCCAGGCAGGCCTTGGTGACCGTGCTGTAGATGTTCGCCTGGTTGCCGCCCTGCGCGATGTCCAGCTCGGTGATCTGCACGTCGACGCCGAGATCGGCGAAGCGCTGCAGGTTCGCCTGATACGTCGAGTCGATCCCGGTGCCCAGATGCGACTGGAAACCCACACAGTCGATCGGCACACCGCGGGACTTGAAGTCACGGACCATGTTGTAGATCCCGGTCGACTTCGCATTGATCCCGTCGGTGTTGTAGTCGTTGTAACAGAGCTTCGCGGCAGGATCGGCGGCCCGGGCGGCCCGGAACGCGGCCTCGATCCAGTCATTGCCGGTGCGCTGCAGGTTCGAATCGCGCCGGGCACCGCTACCGCCGTCGGCGAAGGCCTCGTTCACCACATCCCACGCGTAGATCTTGCCCTTGTAATGGGTCGCGACCTGCGTGACATGGTTGATCGCCGCATTGCGCAACGCCGTACCGGACAGCGCCTGCGCCCAACCCGGCTGCTGCTGGTGCCACAACAGCGCATGCCCACGAACCTTCGCACCCATGGAACTGCCCTGGTTGAGGATCCGGTCACCGTTGGTGTAGGTGAACCGGCCCTGGGACGGCTCGGTGGCGTCCCACTTCATCTCGTTCTCGGGGGTGACGGAGTTGAACTCGGTAGTCAGGATCCGGGTGTAGGTCGAGTCACCGAGCTTGCCGGCAGCGATGGCCGCACCGAAGTACCGGCCGGTCTGTGCGGCCGACGGCCCGAGGGTGGTCGCCGCGTTCGCGGTGCCGACCACGGCGACGCTGGCGGCGGCGACCATCGCGGCCGCGGCCGCGGTGAGCAGCACCGTACGCCGGCGTCTGGGGATGGACCTGACATGCATGGCGGGGAACCTTTCGGGGATGGGGGAACCTCAGCAGGTTGAGTTGGTTCCGGTGAGCAGGTTCAGCCGCCGGAGCGGGCTGTTGTGGTCACCGGGCCAGCCGCGTTCCATGCCGATACAAGAACGCTGGAATGGTTAGCGCTAACAAGTGTCCGGGATGTTACGGGAGCGCTCCCATGCATTCAAGTCCGTCGCTCAATCTTTCGCATTCCGGCGCTCATAACGGTTTTTCAGTGCCGAGTTTCGACGGGGCACGGGCGTCGCTGACCTCGGTCCTACCTGGTCAATGCGGGATCTCCCGGTCCGAGGCGATGCCGCGGGTCGGTACGGGATAACAGCGATACGAATGACGATCACTAAGGACCGAAGATGCGTCGAAAAGTGTTATGGGGCAGACCGCCGAGAAGTCTGCAGGTGGGTGCGGAGAACCACCCGTGCGGCCTGGACAAATTTTCGTACTTGAATGTTTCGAAACGTTCTGGCAATCTCCGGACGAGTGTTAACGTTCTCAAACTTCGGCGCGACCGCGTTCGGCAGCGTCATGGCCACTTTCAGGCGGCTGTCAGCTCCGACGCGCCTTCCGGCCAGGTCCCACCACGAACGGAACCCAAGCGCCGGCAGTCAGGAAGGGGCACAGCATGCCTGGAAGACGAGAGGCCTTCAGTCCGGTCAAGGGCGGCGGCGGGGTGCCGAACAGCAACACCGCCAACGGCACCCAACCGGTCATCTGGGACTGCCACGGCGCCGCGAACCAACTCTGGACAAGGCGGTAAATCATGAGACGTTTGAAGACGTTGCTCACCGCGGCTCTGCTGCTGTTGGGCGCCGCGGTCGTCCTGCCCGCGTCCGGCGCGCAGGCGCTGGAGAACGGGGTGGCCCGCACCCCGCCGATGGGCTGGAACAGCTGGAACACGTTCGGCTGCAACATCAACGAATCGCTGATCCGGGGAATGGCCGACGCCATCGTGAACAGCGGCATGCGGGATCTGGGCTACCAGCACGTCGTGGTCGACGACTGCTGGTTCAACCCCAACCGGGACAGCGCCGGCAATCTCCAGGGCGACCCGGGCCGCTTCCCGAGCGGCATGAAGGCCCTCGGCGACTATCTGCACGGCAAGGGGCTGAAATTCGGCATCTACCAGGTGCCGGTGGACAAGACCTGCGCGCAGTACTTCGGTTCCTACCCCGGCGCGACCGGCAGCCAGGGCCACGAGGCGCAGGACGCCCGGCAGTTCGCCGCCTGGGGCGTCGACTACCTCAAGTACGACTGGTGCTCACCGTCCGGCAGCATCAACGACCAGGTGACCACCTTCGCGAAGATGCGCGACGCGCTGGCCGCCACCGGCCGGCCGATCGTCTACAGCATCAACCCGAACAGCATCCACGCCAAGACCGGCCCCCAGCGCAACTGGGGCGATGTCGCCAACATGTGGCGCACCACCGAGGACATCACCAACGCCTGGGACACCGGCCAGACCAACGGCTACCCGATGGGCATCCAGAACATCGTCAACGTCACCGTGCCGCTGGCCGGCTATGCCCGGCCCGGTGGCTTCAACGACCCCGACATGATGGAAGTCGGCCGGGGCGGGATGACCGATACGGAGATGCGCAGCCACTTCGCCCTCTGGGCGATCATGGCGTCGCCGCTCATCGCCGGCAACGACCTGCGCTCGATGAACTCCGCCACCCAGACGATCCTGAAGAACCAGAACCTCATCGCGATCAACCAGGACACCCTCGGCCTGCAGGCGACGCAGGTCTCCAACGACGGCACCCGCCGGGTGCTGGCCAAGCGACTCGCCAACGGCGACGTCGCGGTGGCCCTGTTCAACCAGGGCAGCGGCACGACGACGGTCAGCACCACGGCGGCGGCGGTGGGCAAGACAGGCACCTCGTTCACCCTGACCGACGCTTGGACCAACGCGACCAGCGCCAGCACCGGCACCATCACGGCGAGCGTGCCAGGACACGGAACGGTGGTGTACCGGGTCAGCGGCGGCGGCACCGGCAACCCGCCGCAGAACAACACCACCACCCTGGTCAGCGCCGCATCCGGGCGTTGCCTGGACGTGCCGAACAGCAACACCGCCAACGGCACCCAGCCGGTCATCTGGGACTGCAACGGCGCGGCCAACCAGCGTTGGACGACCAGCGGCCAGTCCATCCAGGCCCTCGGCAAGTGCCTCGAGGCGCCGGCCAACGCCGCTCCCGGCACGAAAGCCCAGCTGTGGGACTGCAACAACGGCGCCAGCCAGCAATGGACGCTCAACGCCGACGGCACCATCCGCAACACCCAGTCCGGGCTCTGCCTCGACGTCGACCGCAACCTCACCGCGAACGGCACCGTCGTGCTGCTGTGGACCTGCTCCACCGCCGCGAATCAGCGGTGGTCCCGAGCCTGAGCGTGATATCGGAATGAGCTCCTTGAATGGGGGATACATGAGATCCGAGAGTACGTATCCGAGCACCGAGAGCCCGCGTCGCCGGCAGCGGCGGTGGTTGTCGGCGGCAGTCGTGTCGGTGACCGCGTTGGCCGGTGGGTTGTTGACGGTGTTGACCGCGTCGGCTGCGTCGGCGGCGACGGTCGACACCAACGCCGCCTACGTGCTGGTCAACCGCACCAGCGGCAAAGCCCTCGACGTCTACAACCTGGCCACCACCGACGGCGCCCGGATCACCCAGTGGACCCGCAACGACGGCGCCCAACAGCAGTGGCAGTTCGTCGACTCCGGCGGCGGCTACTACCGGCTCAAGTCCAAGCACTCCGGCAAAGTCCTCGACGTTTCCGGCCGGTCGACCGCCGACGGCGGCGCCATCGTGCAATGGACCGACAACAACGCCACCAACCAACAATTCAGCATGCAGGACATCGACGGCTACATCCAGCTGATCAACCGCAACAGCGGCAAGGCCCTCGAAGTCCAAGGCGCGTCCACCGCCGACGGCGCGAACATCGTCCAGTACGCCGACTGGAACGGTGCCAACCAGCAATGGCAGCTCGTCCAGGTCGGCACCTCCACGCCCCCGACCACGCCGCCGACCGGCCCGTGCGCTCTTCCGTCGTCCTACCGGTGGACCTCGACCGGCTCACTGGCGAACCCGAAGTCGGGCTGGGTCTCCCTCAAGGACTTCACCACCGCCCCCTACAACGGCAAACACCTCGTCTACGCCACCACCCACGACCACGGCACAAGCTGGGGCTCGATGAACTTCAGCCTCCTGACCAACTGGTCCGACATGGCCACCGCCAGCCAGAACACCATGTCATCCGGGACCGTGGCACCAACGCTGTTCTACTTCGCCCCGAAGAACATCTGGGTCCTCGCCTACCAATGGGGCCCATCCCCCTTCATGTACCGCACCTCAAACGACCCCACCAACCCCAACGGCTGGTCCTCGGCACAATCACTGTTCACCGGCAGCATCTCCGGCTCCGGCACCGGACCCATCGACCAGACACTCATCGGCGACGGCACCAACATGTACCTGTTCTTCGCCGGCGACAACGGCAAAATCTACCGAGCCAGCATGCCCATCGGAAACTTCCCCGGCAACTTCGGCTCCTCCTACACCACCGTCATGAGCGACACCACCAACAACCTCTTCGAAGCACCCCAGGTCTACAAAGTCCAAGGCCAAAACCAATACCTCATGATCGTCGAAGCCATCGGCAGCCAAGGCCGCTACTTCCGCTCCTTCACCGCGACCAGCCTCAACGGCTCATGGACCCCACAAGCCGCCACCGAAAGCAACCCCTTCGCCGGCAAAGCCAACAGCGGCGCCACCTGGACCAACGACATCAGCCACGGCGAACTCATCCGCACCACCGCCGACCAGACCATGACCATCGACCCCTGCAACCTGCAACTGCTCTACCAAGGACGCGCCCCCAACTCCGGCGGCGACTACGGCCTCCTGCCCTACCGCCCAGGCCTCCTCACCCGCCAACGCTGAACACCACACCACTGACCGCGGCGGGCTCGGCACACCACCGAGCCCGCCGCGTCATGCAAGGATCAGCCTTGAGATGAGTTCCCCCGCTTCGACGGAGCTTCTCAAACATGATCGACTGATCATGGGGAGGAAGCATCCGTGGCCGCACCGAAGAAATACCCCGACGAGTTCAGGGCGCGTGCCGTGCACCTGTATCGCGAGTCGGACCCGAAGCCGACCATCCGGCGTCTGGCCGAGCAGCTGAACGTGCATCACGAGGCACTGCGGAACTGGATCCGGCAGGCTGAGGCCGACGTGCGGGTCGTGACGTCGACCGCGATCGTGAGTTCGATGCGGCCGGTCACCCCGTCGTCCAGCACCGCGAGCACGTCCAGCGGTGTGGTGTCGATCTGGATGACCTCGCCCGGCCGGGCCGCCATCGTCGGAGTGAACGGCGCCTCCGGCCGCCGAGCCTGCGACCGGCGGGTGGTGGCCTGCCCGAACGTGTGCTGGCCCTCGGCTAGCCCAGCAGCTTTCCGACCTCGTCGCGCTCGGGCACGTCCAGGCCCGCGAGGAGCCGGTCCGCCCGGCGCCAGCGGGATCGGGCCGGCTGCTCGCGGCCGGATCGCCGATAGGCGTGGCCGATCGTGAGCAGTGTCCGCGCCTGGGGCAAGAGCTGTCCGGCCCGGCGCTGGGCCTCAAGCGCGCGGCGGCCGTACGCCACGCAGCCCGCCGTATCGCCGAGGCCGAGGCAGGCCACAGCGAGGAGGCCGTGCGCCCGCGCGACCGCCAGCAGGTGACCGGTTGCGGTGGACAGCGCGAGCGCCTCGCCGGCGTGGTCCCGGGCGGCGTCGTGGTCGTGCCGCGCGGCGCACAGTTGGGCGAGGGTGAGCAGGACCTCGACCCGGCCGCGATGATCGTCGATGCGATGAGCCAGGTCCCGCGCGGCCGACACCCGAGCGGCCGCGCTCGTCGGCCGACCCGAAAGGATGTCCACGCCGGCTAGGCCGCAGAGGGCGAAGACCTCGCGGTGCCGGTCGGTGAGGCTCCGGGTGATCACGATGCCGGCGTCGAACGCGGCGGCGGCCTCGTCGTACCGTCCCAGGTCGCGATAGGCCACGCCGATCGCGGTCAGCGCGGCCGCCTCCTCGTGCCGCGCACCGATGCCGCGGTAGATGTCGAGCGCCCGGCTCAGGCCGTCGACCGCCTCGGCCAGCCGCCCCTGCTCCCTCCGGACGGTGCCGATGTTCTCCAGGGCGATGGCCTCGCCCCATCGCTGCCTGGTCCGCCGCAGCAGCGGCAGTGCAAGCTCGCTGTACCCGGCACTCTCGCAGAGGTTACCGATCTGCTCGTGCGCGGCAGCGAGATTGGTCAGCGCCGCGGCCTCGCCGCGCTGGTCGCCGAGCGCCCGGTCGAGCGCCAGTGCCTCCTCGAAGTGGCCGACCGCGGCGCCCATCCGGCCCAGATGGGCCAGCATGATGCCGGTGTTGGACAGCGCCACCGATCGGCCCACGTCCCACCCCGCGCGACCGGACAGCGCGCCCGCGGTGGTGAACTCGTCGATCGCGAGCTGGAACTCCGAGGAACGCCACCGGAACGAGCCGAGCCCGTGGCGCATCGCTGCCTCGCCGAGCACGTCGCCGGCACGCTGGGCGGCGACGAGCCCGGTACGTGCGATGGCGAGCCACTGCGCCGCGGGTGCCTGCAGCCGCATGAAGTCGCGCAGCGCATGGGTGAGCTGCCACACCGCCCGGTGCCGGCCGGACGCGGCGGCGTGGTCGAGCACTGAGACGAGACTGGGCCACTCGGCGGCGACCCACTCACGGGCTTGGGCACCGTCGGCGAAGTCCACGGCCGGCACCGCGGGCGGGGGCGGATCGAAGGCCAGCCGCAGCCGGGGCGGTCCGTTGAGGGCGGTCGCGGCGCGGTCCGCGGCGTGCAGGTAGAAGGCGAGCAGCCGGTTGACGGCGCCATCCCGGTCGGCGAGCTCGCCGTTCTCCTCGGCGAGCTGGCTCGCGTACTCCAGCAGCAGGTCGTGGCAGACCAGCCGCCCGGCCGGGCCGAGCTTGACCAGGTGCAACCGGATCAGCGTGTCGACCAGCGGTTCGAGCTCCCGCTCCGGCCGCCCGGCCAGCGCCGCCAGGCCGGCAACCGCCCACCCGGCGGCGGCCGGCACCAGCCCGAACAGCCGGAACACCCGGCGGGTCTCGGCCGGGAGCCCACGGTACGAAAGGTCGAACGCACCCCGGACGCTCGCCGAGCCGTCGCCGTCCACGCGCAGCTGGGTCATCGGACCGCGAGCGGTCAGCTGTTCGACGTGCGGGCGCAGCCCCAGCTCGGGGCGGTCCGCCAACTGGGCGCCGGCGATCCGGAGCGCCAGGGGGAGACGCCCGCAGAGGATCGCCAGCTCCTCAGCGGCGGGCTGGTCGACGGCGATCCTGCTTCCGCCGGCGAGCCCGGCCAACACCTCGACCGATTCGGCCGGGGACAGGACGTCCAGGCTGAGCCGCTGCGCGCCCTCGATGGCCACCAGGCCGCTGAGCCGGTCCCGGCCGGTGATCACGGTGAGGCAGCCCGGCTCGTCCGGCAGCAATGGGCGGACCTGGCCGGCGTCGGCGACGTTGTCCAGGACGATCAAAGTCCGGCGTCCGCTGAGCAGGGAACGGTACAGCGCGATCTGGCCGTCCAGGGTCATCGGAATCTCCCCGGTGGCGACGCCCAGGGCGATCAACAGCACGGACAGGATCGCCTGCGGGGACATCGGGGGTCCGGTGTGGAAGCCACGTACATCCACGAACAGGTGCCCGTCGGGAAACCGTGTCGCCGACCGGCGTGCCCACTCGTGCACCAGGGCGGTCTTGCCGACCCCCGCCGGGCCTACCACGAGCACCAGGCGGCTCCCGCCGGCACGGGCCGCGTCGAGCCGGTCGAGCTCTTCGCGACGGCCGACGAAGCGAGCCCGGTCGGCGACCGTTCTCCGAGGATCGGCGGCCACGTCGAGCGCTCGCCGTGCCTCCTCCCGCGCCCCGGCGAGGCGGGCGGACTCGGCGGCGACGAAGGCGCCGCGCAGGCCTTCGAGCGCGTCGCCGCGCCACATCGCGAGCGCCTGCCGGTATCCCTCGGCGGCGAGTTCCGGGGGCCGCCCGGCCGCCTCCGCTACCAGCCGGTCGAAGGCCTGGACGTCGGTGCGGCCTGGTCCCAGCCGGAGCTGATACCCCGGTGACCGGGTGAGCAGGATGCCGGGCGCGCCCGCCGCCGCCAGCGTTCTTCGAACGGCGGCCACCAGCGACCGGATCCGGGCCGCCGCTCCGGGTGGTGGCGGCGTGCCCCATAGGGCCCGCACGAGATCGCCGGCCGACACCACAGCGCCGGCGCGCAGTGCCAGCACAGCGAGCAGCGACAGCTGCCAGCCGGTCAGCGCCGGGCCGGCGTCGCCGACGCGCACCGTGACCGAGCCGAGGAGCCGCACCTCGACCACGGTCGCCGGGCGTGGTGTCTCGGCCGCGACGGCCGCCGGCCCGCGCGGAACGGCGACCTCGTCGCCGCCGAGGAGGGTGCGGTGCAGATCGCGCAGCGCCTGCCCGGGAAGCACGGCGAGCTCGTCGCGGAAGCGGAGGTAGGCGGCCCGATACACCGCCAGCGCCTCGGAGGGCCGACCGGCCTGGTGCAGGCACCGGATGAGCTGCTCGACGAAACGCTCCCGGAACGGGAAGTCGGCCACCAACCGGTGCAGGTCACCGATCAGGATCGGCCCGCCGCCTCGGCCGATCCGGACGTCGTTGTGTCTCTCCAGGGCGAGCAGCCGGTACTCCTCGAGCCGGGTGCGCTCGCCGAGAACGGCCTCGGTCGCCGCGATGTCGGCGAGCGCCGGGCCTCGCCACAGCGCCAATGCCTCCCGCAGCCGGGCCTCGGCCGCCGGAACCGGCTGCCTCTCGGCATCGTGCACCAGGTCGGCGAAGTGCAGGGCGTCGACGCAGCCGCGAGCCACGTCGAGGGCGTACCCGCCGGGCATGCTCCGGATGGCCGGCCCGGCGTCACCGAGAGCGCTGCGCAGCCGGCTCACGTGGGTGTGCAAGGCGGCTGCCGGGCGGTCGGGCAGCCGCTCATCCCACAGCCAGGCGGCCAGCGCGCCGGTGGAGACGACCTGGCCGGCGCTCAACGCGAGCGCCGCGAGGATCCCGCGCTGCCGTGGCCCGGCCAGCCGCTTCGAGGGCGGGCCGTCGACCTCAAGGGAACCCAGCAGTCGGATGATCGACATGGCAGCGATTGTGGTCCGGCCCGGGCCGGACC
>Ga0307516_10001237_pt1 | contig 35571 bp, 24 predicted proteins | sample 19_EM_MG_FD_203310 | JGI IMG/M metagenome (GOLD analysis project Ga0307516, IMG submission 203310) | Populus trichocarpa ectomycorrhiza microbial communities from riparian zone in the Pacific Northwest, United States - 19_EM | ecosystem: Host-associated > Plants > Roots > Unclassified | place...
CCGGCATCGTCTCCAAGCGCCATGTGGTGCCTGGCGAAAAGGTCTCGAACGAACAGCAGATCGTCACCATCGTCGACCTGACCCAGCTCGAAATGGCCGGCAGTGTCGGCACCCACGAAGTCGGCATGCTGCAGGCCGGCATGCCGGTGACGGTGCAGGTCGAGGGTGTGGCTGAGCCAGTCAAGGGCAACCTGGCGCGCATCGCGCCGGCGGCCGAGCTCGGCACCCGCTCGATCGGCGTGGCGATCGCCATTGCCAACCCGAAGGAAAAGCTGCGCGCCGGCCAGTACGCCCAGGCTCAGGTGGCGATGCCCGAAGGTGCACCGCGGCTGACGCTGCCGGTGGCCGCGATCGGCACCGCGTCGGGCCAGGAATATGTCTGGACGATCGAGCAGGGTAAGTTGCTGCGGCGCTCCGTCACCACCGGCCGGCGCGACGACGCCAAGGGCCTGGTCGAGGTGAAGGACGGCGTCAAGCCGGAGGCCCAGGTGCTGGCGATGCGCTTCGACAACCTGCGCGAAGGCGCCGCCGCCCGCGTGGTCGCCCCGGCACCCGCCACCGCCGCGTCGGCCTCCAAGCCGTCGTCTGCGCTGGCCAGCGTCGCGACAGCCTCGAACTGAACCGCGCCAGATAGCCAGATATAGAAAGAGCAGAGGTTCACCATGTGGATGACCCGAGTCGCCATCAACAACCCCGTCTTCGCCACCATGGTGATGGTCGCGTTGTGTGTGTTGGGGCTGTTTTCGTACAGCAAGCTGGGCGTCGAGCAGATGCCCGACATCTCGCTGCCCGGCGCCTGGATCGACGTGCGCTACCCCGGTGCGTCGCCCGAGGCGGTCGAGCGTGAGGTCGCCAAGCCGCTGGAAGAAGCGCTGAACTCCATTGCCGGTGTCGACCGGGTGCAGTCGCGCAGCTTCGAAGGCCGCGTGCAGGCCAGCGTCGAGTTCACCTTGAACACCGACATGAGCCGCGCGATGCAAGACCTGCGCGACCGCATCGCCGCCGCCCAGGCCGCCTTCCCCAAGGACGTGAAGCAGCCGAGCGTGTCGCGCTTCCAGGCCGACAACGCCCAGCCGGTGGTCGTGATGGCGCTGATGAGCAAGACCCGCACGGCGCGCGAGCTGTCGACGCTGGGTGAATTGACGATCGCCAAGCGGCTGGGCCGCGTCGAAGGTGTGGCCAAGGTCGACGTCGGTGGCCTGGTCTCGCGCGAAGTGCGCATCGACCTGGACCCGCTGCGCCTGAAGGCCTACGGCGTGACGCCGGCCGAGATCTCCACCGCACTGGCGGCAGCCAACGCCGACCAGCCGGTCGGCCTGGTGTCGGACAAGGTGTCCGACGCGATCCTGCGCGTCGAAGGCCGGGTCAAGGACCCGAAGCAGTTCGCCAACATCGTGGTCGCCCACCGCGGCAACCTGGTGCTGACGCTGAACGACCTGGGCACCCTGGTCGAGCGTGAGCGCGAGCCCGATTCGATCGCCCGCACCAACGGCCAACCGGCCATCAGCTTCGCCGTCTTCAAGCAGCAGGACGCCAACATCGTGGCGACTGGCGACGCGGTGAAGGAGGCGATGGAAGAGCTGAAGAAGACGCTGCCGGCGGACATCGAGCTGAACCTGATCTACGCCTCCAGCGACTTCGTCAAGGGCTCGCTGACCGGCCTGCGCCACACGCTGATCGAGGGCGCGCTGCTGACGGTGGCGATCGTCTTCCTGTTCCTGCACAGCTGGCGCTCGACCATCATCACCGGCCTGACGCTGCCGATCGCGGTGATCTCCAGCTTCATCGCCGTCTATGCCTTCGGCTTCACGCTGAATTTCATGACGATGATGGCCTTGTCGCTGTGCATCGGGCTATTGATCGACGATGCGATCGTGGTGCGAGAGAACATCGTGCGGCATCTCGGCATGGGCAAGAACCACCATCGCGCTGCCGAAGACGGCACCAACGAGATCGGGCTGGCGGTCATGGCGACCACCTTTGCGATCTGTGCGGTGTTCGTGCCGGTCGCCTTCATGGGCGGCGTGATCGGCAAGTTCTTCTACCCGTTCGGCATCACGGTGGCGGTGGCGGTGATCGTGTCGCTGTTCGTCAGCTTCACGCTCGACCCGATGTTGTCCAGCGTCTGGAAGGATCCGCCGAGCGCCAAGCTGCGCGACGTGGCAGTGATCGGCCACATGATCCGCGGCACCGACCGTGGCATGGAATGGCTGCACGGCATCTACGGCCGCCTGATCACCTGGGCCTTCTCGGGCCGCCGCTACCGCGTCTTCGTGCTGCCGATCCCCGTCTACGGCCGCCCGTTCGACGCCGATGGCCAGCGTGACCGCAGCCAGGCCCGCCGCCTGCGCCTGATGACGCTGACGCCGCGCGGCATCGTCGCCTGGAGCGGCTTCATGAGCTTCGTCGTCGCCCTGGGCCTGTCGGGCTTCGTCGGCACCGAATTCGTGCCACAGACCGACCAGGGCTTCACCCAGCTGAACCTGCGTTTCCCGGTCGCCTCTAGCCTGGACCGCGGCAACGACAAGGTGCTGCAGGTCGAGAGCATCCTGTCGGCCAAGTACCCCGAGATCAAGACCATCCAGACGGTGGTGGGCTCGACCGGCGAAGGCCTGGCGACCGGCCGCAACCAGGCTTCGCTGAACATCGCGCTGACCGATCGCAGCGACCGCAAGCGCACCCAGAAGGACATCGAAGACGCGATGCGCGCCGACATTGCCGGCATCCCCGGCCTGGAAGCCAGCGTCGGCTTCGACCGCCCGATCTGGATCACCATCCTCGGCTCTGACGGCGAACAGCTGACCAAGGTCGCGAAGGAGTTCGCCGAGAAGCTGAAGAAGATCAAGGGCGCGGTCGACGTGGACACGACAGTCAAGCCCGGCCTGCCCGCCTTCGCGGTGCGGCTGAAGGACTCGGCGATCCGCGAGCTCGGCCTGACCGGCCCGCAGGTGGCGTCTTCACTGCGTGCCTACGTGAACGGTGACGTGGCGACCTACTGGACGACGCCGGACGGCAACCAGGTCGAGGTGCTGCTGCGCCTGCCGCAAGGCCAGCGCGAGCGCATCGAGCAGATGAGCAAGCTGCCGGTCGCCTTCGCGAAAGACGGCTCGCCGATCGCGCTCGACCAGGTCGCGACGATCGAGCAGGTCTTCAACCCCGAGGTGATCCGCCGCCAGAACCTGCAGCGCCGCGAGGCGGTGTACGCCGGTGTCGAAGGCCGCCCGTCGGGCGACGTCAACGCCGACGTGCAGAAGCTGATCAAGGAGACCCAGCTGCCCCCGGGGGTGAGCTTCATGGTCGACGGTGCCGGCAAGCAGCAGGCCGAGGCTTTCGGCGGGCTGCTCAGCGCGATGGCGCTGGCGGTGATCTTCATCTACATCGTGCTGGCCAGCCAGTTCGGCAGCTTCCTGCAGCCGATCGCGATCATGGTGTCGTTGCCGCTGTCGCTGATCGGCGTGATGCTGGCACTGCTGCTGTGGCGCTCGACGCTGAATGTGTTCTCGATGATCGGCCTGGTGATGCTGATGGGCCTGGTGACCAAGAACGCGATCCTGCTGGTCGACTTCGCCAACCATGCCCGCAAGGCCGGCGCCACGGTGCGTGATGCGCTGCTGCAGGCCGGCCAGATCCGGATGCGGCCGATCATGATGACCACTGCGGCGATGGTGTTCGGCATGCTGCCGATGGCGATCGCGCTGAACGACGGTGGCGAAATCCAGGCGCCGATGGGCCGCGCGATCATCGGCGGTGTGGTCACCTCGACCCTGCTGACGCTGGTGGTGGTGCCGGTGATCTACAGCTACATGGACAACCTGGGCACCTGGTTCAAGCGGCGCTTCGGCAGCAAGCATGTTGTGGACGAGGTGTCGAGCCTGCCCAGCCATGGCCCGCAAGGGGCGCCGGCTGATCGCTGAGTCGATCTGACCCAAAGCAAAGGCGGGGCATGAGCCCCGCCTTTTCGTTGGTGTGATTCGATCGTCTTCAGGCTGCCAGCGTCTTGGCCTTGCCTTGGGTGTAGATGCCGCAGCCGACCAGCAGCTTGTCGCTGATCGCGACGACGTAGCTGGCCTTGTGCTGCACCTTGCCGGTCTGCTGGTTGACGATGTCGTATTCGACCCAGTGGTTGCCGGTGGTGGCTTGCCAGGATTCGCGGGCGAAGCGGTCGCCGTCGATGCCGGGCACCTCATGGACCAGCTTGCCTTCCATCGCCGGCTTGGCGCCGTGCACGTGGTAGCGGGCATCGCGGTCGGTCACGAAGATGTAGAGGTCGCGGTCAAGGAAGCCGCCCTTGGTGTTGCGGAAGACCGCAGCCGCGCCCTGCAAGCCCCGTTCGCGGATCAGGTCCACCGCGCGATCGACCAGGTCACGCGCCTCGTCGGCACTGCCCTGGCGCAATCGGATCGCGCCAACCGCTTCGCTCAACATCGAGGCGCGGTTGACCAGCTCGCCCGAAGCGCGCGAAGACTCTTCCACCATCGTGGCGTTCTGGTGCGTGATCTCGTCCAGCGTGCCGACGCTGCGCGACACCTCGCCCAGGCTGACCGACTGCTGGGCGCTGGCCTGTGCGATGCCGCGCAGCTTGTCCGACACGTCGCGCACGCCGTGCACGACCGAGTCGAGCGTGCCGTTGGTGCGCTGGATGCGGGTGACCGACTGGCTGACTTGCTCGGTGGACTGGCCGATCAGATGGCGGATCTCGGCGGCGGCCGAGCCGCTGCGTTGTGCCAGCTGGCGAACCTCGGTCGCCACCACGGCGAAGCCGCGGCCGGATTCACCGGCCCGCGCTGCCTCCACCGCGGCGTTCAGCGCCAGGATGTTGGTCTGGAAAGCAATGCCGTCGATCACGCTGACGATCTCGGCCACCTTGCGCGAGCTGGTTTCCAGGGTGGTCATCGCCTGCACGGTTTCTCGCATCGCGGCGCCGCCGGCCTCCGCCTGATCGCGCAACTGCGTGGTCATCCGGTCCAGTTCGTGGGCCGCGCCGGCGTTGGCCGAGACCGCGTCGCTCAGCTGGCCCACGGTCGCCACCGTTTCGCGCAGGTTCTGGGCCTGGGCTTCGGTGCGCTGCGACAGCGCATCACCGCTGGCGGCCAGCTGCTTGCCTGAGATGCCGACCCGCACCGCGCTGCTGCGGATCTCGGCCACCATCACCGACAGGCCTTCGCTCATGCGCTCGACGACCTTGCCGATTTCGGCCAGTTCGTCGCGCCCTTCAATCTGCACCTTGTGCGCCAAGTCGCCACCGGCGACTGCGGTGACGCCCTTTTGCAGCACCGCCAGTGCCTGGCTGAAGCTGGAATAGAAGGCCAGGCCCAGGTACAGCATCATCACCAGGCCCATCGCTGAGATGCCCAGTTGCAGCCACAGTCGGCCTTGCAGCCGGTGCTCGCGGGCCTTCAGTTCGTCAACCAGCAGCTGATGGATTTGCTGGTTGAAGGCCACGACCTTGCCGATGGCTTCGCTGCCCTGGGCGTAATAGGGCGGCGCTTCGCCGCTGATCGTCTCGGCCGTGAAAATCTTGCGGACCGTTTCGTCGAACGCCTGCGAGGCCGCCTGTGCCGCTTCCCAGCCGGCTGGCGGCTGCACGCCGGCGCGCTTGAGTGCGTCGACACGGAAGCCCACGTCCACCAGGGCCATCCGCAGCGAATCGGCGCGGCCGACCAAGGTGGCGCGCTCGGCGTTGTTGGCGTCGCCGCGCGAGAGCAGGGCGGCGCCCTGGCCGCGGGCCTGGCCCAAGGTCTCCGTCCACGGGATGACGCGCTCGACCGCCAGGTCCATCAGGAAGAAGCTGCCGGCTTCAGGGTCCAGCAGCAGGCCCGAGCGTTCACCGACCAGCAGCGTCAGCTGGCGCAGCTTTTCGATGTGTTGGCTGTGCTCGGCAAAGGCATCGGCACGCTTTTCGGCGTGCTTGCCTTCGGCCAGCGCCAACGTGGCGTCGCGGGCCGGCTTCCACAGGTCGTCGATCACAAACGGCTGCGGCTCGGTCAACGTCTTGTCGATCGCCGCGACGGCGGCTCTGATCTTCTCGCGCACCGCGTCGCGCTCGCCGGTGGCGCCGGTCTCGCTGGACAGCACGCGGTTCGTCAGTCCGCGGTGGGTTTGCACCTGGATCACCAGGTCGGTCAGCTGATTCACGACCTGAGTGCCGGCCAGTTCCGAGCGGGCAATACCGAGGTCGCTGCGGGCTTGTTGCGCGCTGTAAATGATCAGCAGCAGCAAGGGCAACAGCAGCATCAGGCCCATCAGGGCCATCTTGGTCGGCATGCGCAGCTGGCGCATCAGGCGCGCGCCGGGCTGCAGGATCAGGTTGCCGATCGTTGACATGCGGCTGTCTCCCAGCGTGGACGGCGTGGCGGGCCCATTGCCCCCCGAATGCGTTCCCACGGACCCCATCATCTTCGGCTTCGGTGGCCGACGGGAAAGGGCGATAAGCGCCGCTTAGCTGCGGCAGATTGCCGCAACCGGACGATCCAATGCGTTACGTGTTGAGGTCTCCCGACAGGGGCGATTCGGCTGAGACTACAAGCGGGAGGCGAAATTGCTCGCGCCCGCTGCCCAGTGATATGGGCGCTTGTCCCCGCGACAGACGGGGCAGCTCAACGAATTTCTTCAGAGGAGAATTTTGATGAAGAACTTGCAGCATTTGCGCGTCGGCTTGGTGGCTTGCGCCTTGGCATGGTGTGCGGTGCCAGCCCTGGCGCTCGACGGCCGGGTGGTGGCTACCGGGTTTGACGAGTCGCTCTACCTCACCGCTCCCAAGGGTGATGGGCGCCTGTTCGTGGTCGAGAAGGGCGGTCTGATCCGTGTCATCAAGAACGGCAAGACGACCACCTTCCTCAACATCTCGAGCCGTGTCGGCACCGCGGGCGAGCGCGGTCTGCTCGGCCTGGCCTTCGACCCGGACTACGCCACCAACGGCCGCTTCTACATCGATTTCACCAGTGCATCGACAGGCGCGACCACGATCGAGCGCTACACGGTGAGTCCACCGACTGCGAACAAGGCCGATCCGGCTACGCGCCAGCAGATCATCTCGATCACCCAGGAAACCTTCGACAACCACAAGGGCGGCTGGCTGGGCTTCCGGCCGGGCGACAAGAAGAACCTCTACATCTCGCTGGGCGACGGCGGCGATGGCTACGATCCCCACAACAACGCGCAGAACGGCCAGGTGCTGCTGGGCAAGATGTTGCGCATCGACGTGAGCGGCACCGGCACGGGCTACAAGATCCCGCCGGACAACCCCTTCGTCAATTCGAGTTCCGTGAAGCACGAGATCTGGGCGCTGGGCTTGCGCAACACCTTCCGCGCCAGCTTCGACCGCAAGACCGGCGCGTTCTGGCTGGGCGACGTGGGCCAGGACACGCGCGAAGAGATCGACTTCGAGCCGGCCGGCGACCATGGCGGCCACAACTACGGCTGGCGGCTGCGCGAAGGCAAGATCCAGACGCCGGGCGGCGTGGGGGGCGACAAGCCGGGTTTGACTGGCCCGGTGTTCGACTATCCGCACTTGGGCAACCAGGGCAGCCTGGGCAACTGCGTGACCGGCGGCTACGTCTACCGCGGCCCGTCGATCCCCGACGCGAACGGCCGCTACTTCTTCGGCGACTGCGTCAGCGACCGCGCCTTCTCGATGAGCTTCAACGCCGACGGCACGCCGATCGAGCGCCGCGAAGAGACTTCGGCCCTGCTGGGTGGTTCGGGCCTGAGCACGCTGGCCTCGTTCGGCGAGGACGGCAAAGGGCGCTTGTACGTCGTAGGCTTCAACGGCACGGTCATCGCGATGTGCCCGTCCTCCCAAGGCCAGGCCAAGCCGCCGGTGCCAGCGGCGGTGCCGGGGCAGGTGCAGGTGTTGGCCGATCTGGCCGATCCTTGCGCAGCCCAGTGAAGGGCTGAACTGGTGAGATGGTGCGAACCTGGCCGGGCGCTCAACGGCCCGGCCAGGTTCTGCGCTGCCGTCCTGCCTTCAAGCCATCGCGAAGCGGACGACCGAGCCTACGTCCGGAATCCTCTTGCAAGGAACAGAACAGAAGAGGCCCGCTCGATCGGCTGAAGGCTGGCGAGGTCTGCTCTTTCTGCGCGACGAATCGAGCCGCTCATTCGCGCGGCAGCTCGCGTATCTCGATGGTGCCGCCCGCCTCATAGGTCGGGTTGCCGATCAAGAAGCGCTTGGCATCTTCCAGATTCTCCGCACGCACGCGGATGAAACCCGTCAGTTCTGCATTGACGGGTCGCGACGAGTGTCCCTTTCGCAGTCGCTCACCCGTTCCAATCGAGCTGCCACCATCAAACCGGCCGCTTTGGCGCAGCTCGGTGATGTACCGGCCCCAACGATCACCGTCGTCCGCAGCGGGCGGGTCGGTGGCATCGTTGAGCATCAAGAGGATGTATTCGTTCATGGTTGATGGCCTGCGAAGGATCTCGTGCTCAGCGCGGATTCAGCAGCAGCGTCTCCCGCGTATGGCTGGCCACGTCGGCTGAGTCCAGGTACTGCGGGCGGGTCTGACCATTGGCATAGGCTTGCGCCTGGTCGCTGTAATGGCGATCGCCCCAGACGCCGCTCTGGCCGACCGGCAAGATGCCGCGTGCTGCGCCGGGCTGCGAGAAGTCGATCACCCGGCGGGTCGATGGGCCGTAGGTCACGGGGATGGGCACTTCGGCGATCGGCCCGCTCAGGTTGTTTGGCGTTTCACGGCCGCCGGCTGCGGCGAATGGGCCGACGTTGAACACCTTGTCCAGTGGTGGCTGCTTGCCCAGCGGGTGCTCGTGCGTCAGCCGGTGCGCGCGGCCCCAGGTCCAACTGCCGGTATCAGCGCCGAGCGTGGCTTTCAGGTGCGCCAGCGTCTTGTGCCAAGCCGCGTCGACGATCTGGGCGCGCGTTTCCTTGTCGGGCGTGCCGCGTTTGTCCCACCAAGGTGAAGCCTCGTCAGCAGCCAGGCGGGGCAGGGCGTGGTCCAGCGCCCGTGTGCGGCGCAGCAGCGCGTAGGCGTCTTCGCCCAACTCGTCGGCCAGGGCTTCGTGCGCCAAGTCGAACAGGAACTGGTTGAACAGCGTCGGCGCCACCGCGTCGACCGGATGTTCGCCATGCCAGGCGGCCAGTTGCTCGACCAGCGCCTTCTCGCCGGGGTCGGGCGAAGCGGCGCGCAGGTCGGCCAGCAGCGGGGCCAGCACGCGCGGGCCGTAGCCGGTCTGCGTGTCGAGCTGCAGGGCCTGCATCGCCGGGGTGTCCCAGCCGGTGGCGCGGGCGGCCAGCTGCTGGTCCAGCCGCTGGGCCCGGTCCCACAGGTTGTAGTAGCCCGGCACCGGCGCCGTGCCGGCCGGTTGGTGGTTGGCCGAGACGATATAGCCACGCACCGGGTTCTCTTCGTGCGGGTTCTGTTCGAAGGGCAGGAAGCCGGTCTTGTCTGCTTCGGCGCTGCCACCGTCGAACAGGAAGCTCGGGTTCACGCCATAGGGGCGCAGCGGCAGCTTGGCCGCGGCCCACCAGGCGATGTCGCCGCTGGCGCTGGCCCAGACCACGTTCAAGCCCGGCGAATGGATCTTGCTGACGGCACCGCGGGCCTTGTCCAGCGTGTCGGCCCGATCGAGCTGGTAGAACGCTTCGAGGATCGGGTTCTCGGTCTGCAGCAGCGCCCACCACATCGCGATCGGCTTGGTGCCGGCGGTCTTGTCCAACGCGTCGTTGATGATCGGCCCGTGCGGCGAGCGGCGCAGCGTCAGCGTCACCGGCGCCTGGCCCTTGACGTTGATCGTCTCCTGCCGCTCCTGCAGATCGGCCCATTGGCCGTTGGCCCAGACCTGTTTCGGGTTGTCGGGGTTGACCTTCTCGGCGACCAGGTCGATGTCGTCGTTCTGGAACATCGTCAGGCTCCAGCCGAACTGTGCGTTATGGCCGACCAGCGCAAACGGGTTCAGCGCCTGGTGCAGGCCGTACAGCTCGATGCTCGGGGCCGACAGGTGGGCTTCGTACCAGACGGCCGGCACGGAGAACGCGATGTGCGGATCGCCGGCCAGCATCGGCTTGCCACCGGCGGCGCGGGCACCCGAGATGACCCAGGCGTTGCTGCCTTCGAACATCGGCACGCCAGCGATGTCCAGTGCGTTCTGGCTCATCGTGGCGACCTTCTCCAGGTCGCGCCAGTCGGCGGCCTGCAGCGTCGGGCCTGGGCTGCTGGCAGCGGGCGAGGGCGCAGCGGGCTGGCCTTGGGCCACGCCGTCCGGGTACCAGGCCAGGTCGAAGATGCCGAGATAGTCCGGCCCCAGCTGTTGCTTGATGCGGCTCAGCGCGGGCTCGGTGCGAAACGCTGCCGCAAAGCTGTACGCGAGGTAGCCGCCGACGCTGGCGGTGTCGGCCGCCGTGAAGGGCCGCTTCGGAATGCCCAGCACCATGAACTCGATCGGCGCCGGGTGGGTGTCCTGGAACTGGTTGATGCCGTCGAGGTAGGCCTGCAGCGCTTGCGTGGCCGGCGCGGCCTTGTCCATCTTGGCGGCAAACGCGTCGGCGTACTCGCGGATCGTCAGCGTGCGGAAGAGCCGGTCCGTCTCGACCAGCTTCGGCCCCAGCACCTCGGCCAGCTCACCGCGGGCGAGTCTCCGCAGGATCTCCATCTGGAACAGGCGATCTTGCGCATGGACATAGCCAAGCGCGCGGTACAGATCGCCCTCGCTCTCGGCCCGGATATGCGGCACGCCCGATTCGTCGTAGCGCACCTGGACTGGCGCCTTCAGGCCCGTGAGACTCAAGGTGCCCGACCGCTGCGGCAGGCGCGCATGCCACATCAAAGCCAGCGCGGTGATGGCGATGACCAACAGGCCCAGCAGGGCGTAAGCGAGCAGCTTGAAGAGGAGTTTCATGCGGCAGATCGGCGGTATGGGGACCGCCGGATTCTGCCGGTCACACGCGCCTGTGTGGCGCGGGTTTTTCTGTGGCCGTGGTCTTCAGACCAAGGCCGACGCCCCGTTCAACCTCTCCATCGCCCCTAGCACCTCATAACACGCCCCCATGTTGTGGTAATCCACCTTGCCGGCCGGGCTTTTCTGGTCGGTGAGTTTGCGGTTGTCGTGGGTGAGGATGCGGAACCAGGCGCCGTGCTGGTGGTCGACGAAGTATTCCCAGGCGTAGGCCCAGATGCGGTCGTACCAGTCCCAGTAGCCGCCGTCGTGGGTGCGCTCGGCCAGCGCGGCGGCGGCGGCCATGGATTCTGCTTGGACCCAGTGGTACTTGTCGCCGTCGCAGACCTTCATGTGGGTGTCGGTCGCCGGGTCGCCCTCGGGGGCGAAGCCGTAGACGAGGCCGGTGTGGTGGCGGTCCCAGCCGTTGTTGACGGCAGCGGCGAAGAGGTCGCGCGCGTGGTGCAGCATCCAGCTGTCTTCGGGCGCATTGGGCGTCAGCCGCTCCAGCGTCAGCAGCAGCTTGGCCCATTCGGTCAGGTGACCGGTCTGGAAGCCCCAGGGGCGGAAGATGTTGCTGCGGTCGTGGCGGTTGTAGTTCCAGTCCGGCGTCCAGTCGGCCTGGTAATGCTCCCAAATCAAGCCGTGGGCTTGCGAGGCGAGCCGGTGGGTGACCGATTGGGCCAGCGTCGTGGCGCGGCGCAGGCAGAAGGCGTCGCCGGTGGCTTCATAGGCCGCCAGCATCGCTTCGCAGGCATGCATGTTGGCGTTCTGGCCGCGGTAGGGGCGCAGCTGCCAATCGGGCGCGGCTTCATCGGCGTAGAGGCCGGCGTCGGGCTCCCAGAAGCGTTTTTCCATCAGGGCCAGCGTGACGTCTATGCCGGCGCGCGCTTCGGTGATGCCGGCGCGCAGCGCATGCGACTGTGCCAGCAGCACGAAGGCCAGGCCGTAGCAGTGCTGGGTCGCGTCGATGACCTGCTTCTTGCCGCCTTCCCAGTGCAGCAGCCAGGTGTAGCCACCGCTGGCCGGGTCTTTGTGGACGTCTTCGACGAAGGCCAGCGCGTGGCGCGCCGTGTCCAGCCATTGCGCGGCACGAGGGTGTTCGGGGAACGCACGCGCCGCATTCGCGAACGTGAAGACGTAGCGCGTGCTGCTGACGAGGTGGCGCGTGTGACGGTCGTAGACGGTGCCGTCGTCGCGCAGGAAGTGGTACAGGCCGCCGGACGGGTCGATCGCCCGCTCGTCGTAGAAAGCCATCGTCTGCAGCAGGTGCTCGCGCAGGAACGCGGGGCTGCGGAAGTCCGGAAGGTGTTTCATGCGTTCCATGCTACGCCGCGCCTGCCGCCGTTGCAGTAACCCGGTGTCCTGTTGCGGACATGCCTGTCACGGCGATGCGACACGTCACTCCGCCACGCGGCGCTCATCGGCTCCGAAGAGGTGCACCGCGCCCGTTTTCCAGGCGAGCGCCACCGGCTTGCCCACCGCTTGGGTCACTTTGCCGGGCACGCGCGCCGTCCAGGTGCCCAGCGGCGTGTCGACCATCGCGTAGGTTTCGGGGCCGGTCGGCTCGACCATCGCCAGCGTGCCGGGCAGCGTGTTCGCGGCGCCGGGTTCGGCCAGCGTCACGTCTTCGGGCCGCACGCCGTAGCTCAGTGCGGTGGCGGCGCTGTTCTTCAGCGCGGCGGACTGCGCATCGGTGAGCGGCAACATCACCCCATGCGCGCTGACCCCGCCGTTGCTGCGCTGCGTCTCGACGATGTTCATCGCCGGCGAGCCGATGAACTCGGCGACATAGCGGGTGGCGGGGCGGCCGTAGATGTCGTCCGGCGTGCCGAATTGTTCGACCCGGCCGTCGCGCATCACCGCGATGCGGTCGCCCAGCGTCATCGCCTCGACCTGGTCATGGGTGACGTACACCGTGGTGGTCTGCGTGCGCTGGTGCAGGCGCTTGATCTCGGCGCGCATCTCGACGCGCAGCTTGGCGTCGAGGTTCGACAGCGGCTCGTCGAACAGGAACAGCTTCGGATCGCGCGCCAGCGCGCGGCCCATCGCCACCCGCTGTCGCTGGCCGCCGGACAGCTGCCCCGGCTTGCGGTCGAGCAGGTGGCCGATCTGCAGCATCTTGGAGACGCGGTCGACGGCCTTGTCGCGCTCGGGCTTGGGCACCTTGCGCATCTCCAGCCCGAAGACGATGTTCTGCGCGACGTTCATGTTCGGGTAGAGCGCGTAGCTCTGGAACACCATCGCGATGTCGCGGTCGCGGCTGGGCGCGTGGGTCACGTCGCGATCGCCGATGTGGATGCTGCCGCTGGTCGGCACGTCCAGCCCGGCAATCATGTTCAGCAGCGTCGACTTGCCGCAGCCCGACGCACCGACCAGGATCAGGAACTCGCCAGCTTCGATCTCGATGTCGATGCCCTTGAGGATTTCGACGGTGCCGAAGGTCTTGCGCACATTGCGGATGGACAGGGCTCCCATGGGGGGATGGACTCCAGGTGGATCAGTTCAGAAAAGCAGCTGGCCGCTGGGGCCGATCACCGACATGTTGTGGTACTGCGGGCCTTGTCGTTTCAAGCTCAAGGGCAGGCCGGCGAGTTCGAAGGCCTTGGGTGCGCCAGCCAGCGCCTGTTGCACGGCGGGGCCGTTGGCCGAAGCACTGCCGCGCTGCAGCGCATCGACCAGCACGCGGGCAGCGATGTACGACTCGGTCATGGCCAGCGTCGGCGCAATGCCGGCGGGGCCGAAGCGCTTGTAGGCGGTGCCGAACTCGCGCATCAGGCGCAGCTTGGGATCACGCGGGTGCGGCACCAGCTGCGAGACGAGCAGGCCGCGCGCCGTGTCCGGGCCGACCACCGACGACAAATGCGTGGCCTCGGCGGAAGACAGCACGATCAGCCTGCCGCGGCCGCCGGCAGCGGCATAGAGCTTCGAGAAGTAGGCCACCGCGGCGGTGTTGGTGGCCAGCACCACTGCGTCGTGCGGCACGCGCACGATCGCGGCCACGGCGTCGGTGACCTCGGCCGTCTCGGCCAGGTGCTGCTGCACGTTGGCCAGCGTCACGCCCAGCAGCGGCGCGCGCATGCGGGCGATGGCGGTGATCTCCTGGCCATCTTCGTCGTTGCTGGTCAGCAGCGCGATGCGGCGGGCGAAGGTGGTTTCGGCATGGCGGAAGACCTGGTCGATCTCGTCGGCCACGCTGCCGCGGGTGGCGAACAGCCAGGGCGAGCCGAAGCCAGGGGCGGTCAGACTGCCCGACATCACGCCCAGCATCGGCAGGCCGGTCTCTTCGAGCAGCCGGGCGCGGGACAGTTCGCCCACGCTGCGACGGCCGTGCCAGGCCAGCAGTGCGACCGGGTTGTCGCTGCGCAGGTGCTCGCGCACCTGGTCGGCGATGTGGCCCGGCTCTTCGTCCAGCGTCACCAGCCTCAGCGGCCGGCCATGCGGCGGGCCGCCGGCATTGGCCTGGGCGAACGCGACCTGCGCGCCGACGCTCAAGTGCCAGCCCACGCCGCCGTTCACGCCGGTCAGCGGTACGATCTGCAGCGCGGTCCAATCGCCGCTCGGTGCAGGCACCGCGGCTGCGGCGCCGGCAACCAGGCCGGCGGCGGTGGCAACGCTGAAGTGGCGGCGGGTGATGGCCATGGCGACGTGTGCCTCGAGTGGAGGGGCTTCAGCCCTTGACCGCGCCAGCCGTCAGGCCGCGCACGAAGTACTTGCCGGCCAGCACGTAGACCAGCAGCGTCGGCAGCGCGGCGATCATCGCGGCCGCCATGTCGACGTTGTATTCCTTGACCGAGCTGGAGGTGTTGGCCAGGTTGTTCAGGCCCACCGTGATCGGCTTCGAATCGGCGCCGGAGAACACCACGCCGTAGAGGAAGTCGTTCCAGATGTTGGTGAACTGCCAGATCAGCGTGACGACCATGATCGGCGTCGACAGCGGCAGCACGATGCGCAAGAAGATCTGCCAGAAGTTGGCGCCGTCCAGCATCGCCGCCTTGATCAGCTCGTCCGGCAGGCCGACGTAGTAGTTGCGGAAGAAGAGGGTGGTGCTCGGGATGCCGGCGACCACGTGGACCACGATCAGCCCCCACACCGAGCTGGCCAGGCCCAGCCAGCCCAGCACCTGGCTCATCGGCAGCAGCACCACCTGCATCGGCATGAAAACGCCGAACAGGATCATCGCGAACATCAGCTCGCTGCCGCGAAAGCGCCACTTGCTGAGCACGTAGCCGTTCAGCGCGCCGATCAACGTGGAGGTGGCGACGGCCGGCACGACCATCATCACCGAGTTCATGAAGAAGGGCTTCAGGCCGCCGCAGTCGGTGCCGGTGCAGGCCTCGGACCAGGCCTTGGCCCAGGCCGCCAAGCCCGGATTGACGGGCAGCGACAGCAGCGTGCCGTTGCGGATCTCGTCCATGCTCTTCAGCGAGGTCACGACCATCACATAGAGCGGCGTGAGGAAGAAGGCGGCGAACAGGCCCAGTGCGCCGAACAGCACCAACCGATGCCAGGTGATACGGCTGCTGTTCACTTCTTAGTCCTCAACTCGGAATACAGGTAAGGCACGACGATCGCGGCAACAGTCGCCAGCATGATCGTGGCGCTGGCGGCGCCCAGGCCGATCTGGCCGCGGCTGAAAGCCATCGTGTACATGAAGGTGGCGGGCAGGTCGGTGGCGTAGCCGGGGCCACCTGCCGTCAATGCCATCACCAGGTCGAAGCTCTTGATCGCGAGGTGGCTCACCACCATCAGCGTCGAGAAGAACACCGGGCGCAGCGACGGGATCAGGATGCGCCAGTAGATGCGGGGCAGGCTCGCGCCGTCGACCTGGGCCGCCTTGACGATCGATTCGTCGATGCCGCGCAGGCCGGCCAGGAACAGCGCCATCACGAAGCCGGCGCTCTGCCAGATGCCCGCGATGACGATGCAGTAGATGGCTTTGTCAGGGTCGACCAGCCAGCCGAATTCGAAATTCTCGAAGCCCCATTGGCGCATCAGGTGCTCGATGCCCAGGCCGGGGTTGAGGATCCACTTCCACGCGGTGCCGGTAACGATGAAGCTCAGCGCCATCGGGTAGAGGTAGATCGTGCGCAGCACGCCTTCGACGCGGATCTTCTGGTCGAGCAGGATGGCCAGCAGCAGGCCGAGCGCCATGCCGCCGCCGATGAACAGGCCCCCGAAGATGCCGAGGTTCTTCAGCGCGACCCACCAGCGCTCGCTCTCCCATAGCGTCACGTACTGCGCGAGGCCAGCGAATTCGTAGTTGGGCAGCAGCCGCGAGACCGACAACGACAGATAGCCGTTCCAGGCGATCAACCCGTAGATGAAGAAGAAGGACAGCGCGAACGAGGGGGCGACGACCAGCTTGGGCAGCCAGGGCGTTCGCAACGCGGACGGGGCGGACATGTGGGGATCGACGCGTGCCAGGTTCGGAAAAAGCCCCCGCGCCAAAAGTTAGCGCGGGGGTTGAAAAGTCCGCTGTGTGTGTGTCAGCGGCTTGAGGATCGGCCCCGCGCCGAAATCGCCGGCGCGGGGTGATCGACGGAGATCAGACTCTCGGAAAACCCCGGATCACTTGGTCTTGGCGGCGGAGGCGATCTTTTCCATCGCTTCCTGGGCCGTCATCTTGTCGGTGTTCCAGAACTGGCTGACCGCGTCCTTGATCGCGCCTTCAGCGGCCGACGGAACCGCCATGCCGTGGGCGATCGAGGGCAGCAGCGCGCCGGACTTGGCGGTGTCGACGAAGTCCTTGGCCGAGACCTTGGCGCACTCGTCGAAACGGTCCATCGACATGCCCAGGCGCACCGGGATCGAGCCCTTGTTGAGGTTGAACACCTCCTGGAACTCAGGCGCCATGATCTGCTTGGCCAGTTCCTTCTGCGCCGCGATCTTGCTTTCGTCCTTCAGCTGGAACAGCGCGAACGAATCGATGTTGAAGCTGTAGGACTTGGCAGTGCCCGGGGCCGGGGTGCAGCCGAAGTCCTTGCCCGGCACCTTGCCGGCGGCCAGGAACTCGCCCTTCGCCCAGTCACCCATGATCTGCATGCCGGCTTCGCCCTTGATGACCATCGCGGTCGCCAGGTTCCAGTCGCGGCCCGGGGCGTTCTTGTCGGTGTAGTCCTTGACGCGCTTGAAGGTCGTCAGCACCTTCTCCATCGTCGGGCTCTTCAGCGTGCCCTGGTCCAGCTGGACCAGCGCCTTCTTGTAGAAGTCGGGCCCACCGATGCCGAGCGCGACCACTTCGAAGGTGGTGAAATCCTGCCAGTTCTGGCCACCGTGGGCCACGGGCACCACACCGGCCTTCTTCAGCGCTTCAGCGGCGGTGAAGAATTCGTCCCAGTTGGTCGGCACCTTGGCGCCGGCCTTGGCGAACACGGCCGGGTTGGTCCACAGCCAGTTGATGCGGTGCACGTTGACCGGCACGGCCACGTAGCTGCCCTTGTATTTCATGATGTCGGACACGACCGGCGGCAGCAGTTCGTTCCAGTGCTCGGCCTTGGCGACGTCGTCGACGTTGGCCAGCACGCCTTCACGTGCCCATTCCTGGATCGACGGGCCCTTGATCTGCGCGGCCGACGGGGCGTTGCCCGACACCACACGCGACTTCAGCACCGTCATCGCCGAATCGCCGCCGCCGCCGGCGACCGCGAAATCGCGCCAACGGTGGCCGCTCTTCTGCAGCGACAGCTTCAGCGCCGTGGCCGCCTTGGCCTCGCCACCCGACGTCCACCAATGCAGCACTTCGATTTCGCCGGCATGAGCAACGGCAGCGCTGGCGGCCAGCGCCAGGGCAGTGATCGTGGTCTTCAACATTTCGTGTGTCTCCTTGTCCTCGCGGACTATGCACTTCAACAACCAAACTTGCCAACGCGGCGCCCCGCAGGGGCCGCCGCTTTCAAGTGGCGTGCGCGGATCCGGCTTTGCCGGTCCGCTGCGCGAGCCCCCTCGGGGGCAGGCCCCCGGAGGGGCCGTGGGGGCCTTTAGAACCACCACTCGACCTGGGCACCGTAGCTGGTGCCCGTGGTCTTGTCGGCGAAGGCGGCTTGGCCGGTCACGTTGCCGGCCGGTGCGTTCCACTTGGCGGTGGTGACGTACAGGCGGAACTCGGGGCGGCTCCAGAACTCGGGGCCGGTGGCCAGCGTCGGGGCGATCGTCAGCTTGGCCAGCTTCGCGGTGGGCGAACCTTCGGTCTTGTACTGCGAATAGCCTGCTTCGGTGACGAGCTTGAAGTTCTTCGTGAAGGCGTACGACATGCGGCCACCGGCCGACATCGAGGTGGTGCGAACGCCGGCACCGTCGGTCTCGCTCGCGCCCAGCAGCATCGCCTGGCCGCCGAACACGCCGCGCTGCCAGTTCACGCTTTCGACAATGCGCCAGGCCTTGGCCTTGGAGCCCGCGGTCAGGTCGCCGAAGTTCATGTTCAGCGCGGCCGAGCCTTGCGTGGCTTGGACGAACAGCACGTTGTTCAGGCCGGCCATGCCGAAGAGATCGGTCTGGTCGTGGCGCAGCGTCAAGCCACCGCCGCTCTTGCCGTCTTCGAAGTCACCCTTGGTGATCGAGGCGAACAGGTTGATCTTGCCGTTGGCGTTGGCCGCGACGTCGACCCATTCGGCGTTGAAGCGGTTGCCGGGGTGCAGGGCGTCGGAGTCGGTCTTGTAGAACGCGACGCCGAACTTGCCGGTGCCGGCGGGCAGGCCCTTCATGCCGGCGCCCACGCCCATCATCTCGACGAAGAAGGTGTCGACGATGTGCACGTCGCCGCGGCGGCCGCGCTCCTTGCCGATCCAGAAGGTGGCGTTCGGCGCGATGTCGAAGCCCTTGGCCTCGGCCCACATCTGCTCGATCTTGACGCCTTCGTTGCTGTTGTCGGTGGCCGGCGTGTAGTGGTTGACCATCAACACCGCCTTGGTGTCGATGCCTTCCTTCGAGAAGCCCTGGGCGAGCTGGAATTCGCCGTAGAAGTCGCATTCGTTGCCGAGGCGGTACTTCATGCCCTTGGTACCGCCGTTCAGGCTGTAGCAAGCGCGGGATGCATCTTCAGAGGTCAAGCCCGGGCCGGCGCGGAAGTAGCCGGTGTAGTCCAGCGCCTGGGCGCTGCTGGCGCCGAGGCCGAGGGCCAGCACCAGGGCGGCCGGGGTGAAAGGAAGCTTTTGTGTCATCAACGTGTCTCCTGGGGATCGATCTGCCTGGAACTCGCGTTGGGGAGGCACAGGCGGCGCAGGATGTTGGTCCTGTTCATCTTGCGTTCATGTACCTTGCGAGTGGAGAGATTATTAAAGACACATTAATGTTTGATTGATAGGTACTTTCCTTAGTTGGTGCAAGGGCTTCACCACAATGTTGCACGGGTACGACACGGCAGCCGCCCGTGCCCAAATGCGGTGCGAAGGCCGATAAGGCATCGCTCAGCGGCGGCGGATGAACACGTCGTCGACGAAGTGGGTCGAGGGCGAGACCGGGTCCGGGCAGGGGTTGTGGCCGGCGGCCGAGTTCGAATACCAGCCGCCGAAGCCGATGCGGTTGATCGGGTTGGGCAGGGTGCCCACCAGGTTCATGCCGGCCCGCTCGATCAGCTTCTGGCCATTGACCCAGACCCGCAGCAGCCCGTCGGACAGGCCGGGCTGGTTCAGCCGGACCTCGGTGCGGATGGCATACCAGCGCTCGCGCCTGAACACGAACGGCGCATCGACGATGCCCCAGTCGACCGGCCCGCCGTTGTAGGCGATCGACAGGTACGCCGTATCGGTCAGGCCGCAGTAGTTGCTGTCGGGCGCCGAGGCGCGCGACTCCAGCACGATGTCGAAGGCGTTGCGCTGGCTTGCGGTGTCGAAGGCGCTCAGGCGCAGGATCTTCATGCCGGCGGCGAAATCGAAACCGCGGGCGTAGAAGTCGTGAAAGCCGACGACGACGTGGCGCGCCTCGATCTCACGCGTCGCGCTGCCCACGTCTTCGTTGTGCATGAAGCTGACCTTCAGCGCCTGCCGGCCCGAACGGCTGTGCTCGGTCGACGGCAACATGCCGTGGATGCCGACCCAGCCGTTGCAGCCCGCTTGCGGCGGCTGGGCCCAGCAAGCGGCGGACTCTTGCTCGACATCGCTTTCGAACAGCAGCTCGCCGGACTGCGCGGTGGCCGCGGCCAGCCAGGCGGCGGTCAGCGCCAGCAGCATTCGGCGCACTTTCATGGCGTTCGCGGCTTGACGCCCCAGACCGGGTCGTCGTTGTAGCCTGCTGCCTGCACCGGGAAGTTGGACGCATGGATGATGCGGTTCCAACCTTCGGCCGCGCCGGGGGCCTTGTGGTCGACCGCATACGAGATCGCCGGCATCAGGTTGCCCCAGTACGCGGTGGCCTCGGTCGGGTAGCCGCTTTCGAGCGGCTCGCCGAGGTTGCCGCTGGTCGGCAGCTCCATCTCGCGCGCGACTTCGCCCCAGTTCGCATACCAGGGGCCGCTGCCATCTGACCAGTCGGCATCGTTGGTCTTGGCAAACGGCACGTTGTACTGCGCGGCGTAGCGGTACGAAAACGCCCCCGCTCCGCTGCCACCCAGCCGCCCGACGATGGCCTTGTACTTGTGGGCGCGAAAGGCCTCCAGCCTCGTCTGGCGCGACGGGCTGTTCACGCCCAGCTCACTCAGGTAGCCGACGACGCCGGTGAAGAAGTCGTCCATCCACGACGCGCCTTCCCACGGGTCGGTGTCGGTGTAGTGGTCATAGGGCTCCACCAAGCCCAGCGGGTTGTTCGCGGTGGCGACATAACGCGCGTGGTAGTGGTCGATGTTGGCATCGACGCTGGCGACCAGCTCGGCATGAAGCGTGTCCTTGTCGGGTGTCAGCGCGGCGGCCTGGGCCAGCGTGCGCAGGGCCCACGCGGCACCACGGGTGATGTTGGCGCCGGCGCTGCTTTCGAACACACCCTTGGCGAATTGGCGCGTGGTGTCGGAGTTCTTCAGGAAGTTGGCGGTGGCCACGAACTGAGACTCTTCGAGCGCGTAATGCCAGCCGCTCACCAGATAGGCCATCGCGCCGACGGAAGGGTGGTGCGGCGAATCGTAGGTGGGCGGCACGCCGCCGCTGGGGGCGGGCGTGTAGCTGTTGGTGCTCGAAGCGCCGATGTTGGACACGCCCGAGCCGTCGCTCATCACCAGGTGCGGATAGGCCGACAGCTTCAGCGGCCTATTGCTCGTCTCATCACGGTAGTGCACGCCGTAGCGGCCAGCGGCAAAGGTGTTGACGAGGACGGCCTTGTATGCGCGCGGGTCGCCGAGCGTGGTGAGGTAGGCCACATCCCACTCGGGCAGCAGGCCGATCGAAGGGGCATAGCCGGTGGCGCCCATCTCGGCCGGAAAGTCGCCGCGCATCAACGGCGTGTAGCTGGTGCTCAGGCGTCCGTACAGCGGGCTGCTCTTGGTGGTGGCGCCGCGGTAGTTCGGCACCAGGTGGGTCGACATCAGGTAGGCCGCATCGTGGCGTGGTGTGATCTGCGGGTCGGCCGCGCCGAACCAGTGTGTCAGTGTGCTGCCGCTGGCCAGCACCGCACGCTGGTGATTCAGCAGCGTCAGGCTCTGGTTGAAACGCGTCGTCGCGCCGAGCGTGAAGCTGACGTTGCCCGAGCGGGCGCCGGGCTTGGGCACGTTCAGGTAGCCGTTCTCGACCCACGCCAGCGCTTCGATCTGACCGCCCTTGTAGCTGCGCACTTCGAGCCACGCCACCAGGTGCTTGTCGCTGCCGATCGGCTGGCGGTAGGTGAACGATGACATCTGCGGGCCGCTGACGAGCGTGCGCTCCGGTGAGGCCCAGTCGGCCGTGCCCCAGGCGGCGGTGCCATAACTGCCGAACTGCACGCTCGCGATGAGGCCCGCCTTGGCCAGGCTGGCCGGGCCGATGGCCTTGCCGGTGCCGGCATCGGGCGCGGTGCTGAGCGTGACTGTTTTCGGCACCTGTGACGACAGCGTCGCGCGGCCCGAGAGCACGGCAAATTTGGCGCTGCCGTCCGGCCAGCGGTTCTTCACGACGAACTGGAAACTCGGCAGGTCGGCGACGAGCACCTGCGACGCCGGCACGTCGCCCTGGCGCAAGGCCTGGCCGATCGTGAACGGCAGCCTGGTGCCACCGGTGGCGCTGTTCAGCTGCAGTGTGGTGACGGTGCCGGCCAGCGTGGGCAACGACAGCGCGGCCAACATCGCCGCGGCGAAGCGGCGGATCAAGTGAAGGTTCATCGAAGGGCCTCTCAGTGCAGCTTGAAGATCCAGGCGTTCTGGTCGATGTCGTTGACCAGCGCGAAGACGCCGTACTGCGGCACGTAGCCCCAGCGGCCGAAGGTGCCTTGCGCGGGCGCCGGCACGCCGGGGCCGGCGTTGGTGGCGACCTGCGTCCAGGCGCCGGTGTCCATGTTCAGCGCATAGACCTTGCTGCCGCCATGCCAGGCGACGATGCGGTCGGCCACCGGGTCGTACGCGATGCCGGGCGACTGCTGCGAGCTGACGAAGCCGGGCGCACCGCTGGTCGCCATCGTCGTCATCTTGTTCGTCGCCAGGTCGATGACCTGCACGCCGTTGCCGATCATCACGAACTTGCGGCGCTTGCTGTCGATCGCGGCCGAGAGGTGGTAGTCGACGAACTGCTCGGCGGTGTTGAGCTTGCGGTACTTGTTCGATGCCAGCGTGTAGGCGTAGAAGTCGGCGTTGTCCTTGACGAAGACCTGCTTGGTCGCTTCATCGTAGACGGCCATCGTGCCGAAGCCGTTCAGCGCGAAGTCCGGGATCATCAGGCGCCACTTCTTCTGCGGGAAGTCGTAGGTCCAGGTCGCTGGCTCCTGGTAGCCGCAGGGCACCAGAGAGCCATTGGCCTGGAACAGCCGCTTGGCATGCGTGAGGTAAGCCATGCCGCCATAGGTGTGGCGCGAGGTTGGTGTGCCGTCGGCCAGCGCCGAGTGGCAGTTGGACTCCGGTGTGTGAGGGCTCGGCTCGGTGATGCGCTTCATCTTCTTCGTGCCGACGTCGAGCGCATACAGCTCATTGCCCCAGTAGTCGCTGTGACCACCGCCCCAGACGAGCAAGCGGCCCTTGACCGGGTCGACGGTGCCGCCGCTCCAGGCGAGCACGATGCTGCGCGGGTCGCCTTGCTGTGGCGGCGAGGGCAGCACCGAGCGGATCTTGGTGTTCGGCAGCTCCTGCCATTCGCCAGGTGCCAGCGCTTCGATCCAGGCCGGGCGCGAAGAGTGAGGTATGAGGTCGGCGGCCCGGACCGATGGGGTGCTCACGGCCGCGATCGCGGTGAGCAGCAAGGCAACAGAACTTCGAACAGACATGGGTCAAACCTCGTCGTTTTGAGGGGTCGGATCGGGTGTTTTGAAAACGGGTGTTACGGCGTGCCTGAGCGTGTCCGGTTTGGGCGGCGCGTTGCGAATCACTTGGAAGAGGTGAGTGAGATGGAGACGACAGACGCGGGGCTTGGACGGGTGAACCGCACTCGAACCATAAGGTTGAAGTCGGCCTGAAGGTCAACCCACTGCGGTGTTACCAAATGAGAATCGGTGAACTGTCCAAGGCGACGCAGTTGAGCTGCTCGCGCATCCGGTATTACGAATCGAAGGGCCTGATCCGCGCGGCGCGACGCGCCAATGGCTATCGCGAATATTCAGCCGATGCAGCAATGCTGCTGAACCTGATCACCCACGCACAACGGGCCGGTTTCACGCTCGATGAGATCAAGGCCTTGCTGCCGGCCGACGAACCCAGCCGATGGCGGCGCGACCACCTGCTGTTTCATCTGAACGGAAAGATCGCCGACCTGGACGCACAGCTGCAGCGCATGGCGGGCAGCAGGCAGGTGCTGCAGTGGTTGGTGCAACAGGTCCAAAGCAAGCCCGACGACCTGCAGTGCGCCGAGTATGCGCAGGCGGTGATGGCGGGCTTGATCGACATCCGTGTGCCGGCCGAGACGGAAAGCCCTGCCGTGCAGCCTTGACGCGGCGCGGCGTGGCCAAACGCACGGCAGGTGCCGCATGCCATCAGTCTGGGCTCAACAGGCGCGGCCATCGGCCGAAGATGCACCGAGTTGCGGCAAGCCCTGCCGTGCTTCGCCTTGGCCGCCTTGCTTCGTTCATGACCCCACCGAACCGTGCTTTTGCGGTGCTTCGCCGCGTATTGATCGCCCTGGTGTTGGCAACGCCGGTGCTGCTGGCGTGGCACCACTGGGGGATGGAGCGGGTGCTGTCATTGAACGCCAGGCAGCACCCGGTCGAGATGAACGACGACAGCTCTCTGGGCGGCCACAGCGCTGCCAGTTGGTTGCCGGACGATAGGCTGGGAACACTGCAATGCCAGCTCGACGCCGGTTATGCCTGGCCGTATTGCGAGGTGTCGTTCAGCCTCGCCAAGAGCCCGCAAGGGGTTGACCTGTCGCGCTACGACAGCGTGCATTTCCGGCTCAGGTACGAAGGCGTCGGGCCGCGCAGCGTGCGCTTTTATCTGCGCAACTACGAAGAAGGCCTGTCGAACCTGAAGGACACGGGCAGCCTGAAGGTCAACGAGGTCGAGTTCGACATTCCGCCCAGCGGAGAGATCGACGTGCCGATCCGGCTGTTCCGCATTGCCTCGTGGTGGGCGGTGGAGCAAAGCGTGCCGCTGCAGCACACCGACACGCGGGTGGACAACGTGCCCTTCGTCGAACTCTCGACCGGCTCGAAGAGCAAGCCGGGGCTGCACCGCATCGGCATCGAGGCGATCGAGTTCCATGGCAAGTGGCTGAGCCAGTCGCAGGTGCTGATGCTGCTGGTCGGCGCCTGGCTGCTGTTCGGCCTGGCCTGGTTGTGGGGCGAGGTGCTGGGCTTTCGCGCCCACCTGGTCGAGACGCGGAAGCACCTGAAGCGCATCGAATCCTTGAACCACGCGCTGCACCTGGAAGCCACGATGCTGGCTGGCCAGGCCCGCACCGACTCTTTGACCGGTGCGCTCAACCGCGAAGGGCTGCGCGAGTTCCTGCTCAAGCACTGGCCCGGCGGGGCGACAAGCGTGCCGGTGCTGTGCCTGGTCTTCATCGACATCGACCACTTCAAGCGCATCAACGACGGCCACGGCCACGCCTGCGGCGACCAGGTGCTGCAGCAGTTCGCCCGGCTGGTGCAGGCCGAGATCCGCGCCGGCGACCGGCTGGTGCGCTGGGGTGGCGAAGAGTTCCTGGTTGTCTGCCCGGGCGCCGAGCCGGCGCAAGGTGCGGCGCTGGCCGAGAAGCTGCGCCACACGCTGGAAGGCGCACCGTGGCCGGCCACCCTGCGGGTTTCGGCATCATTCGGTGTGGCGGCACTGGCCGACGGCGAAGACTTCGCTGCCGTGATCGCGCGGGCCGACGCCGCGCTTTACCGCGCCAAGTCACTGGGCCGCAACCGGGTCGAGACGGCGCCTGCCGGCTGAAGGTTCAAGCCAACAACGAGCGTTCGGCTCAGGCTCGCATGGGCCTTTCGGCTCAGGTGCGCATTGGCCTTTCGGCTCAGGTGCGCATTGGCCTTTCGGCCAAGGGCAGCAGGATGCGCGTCGTCAACCCGTGCGGTGCTGCGTCGGCCAGCTCCACGTGGCCGGCATGCCGCTCGACGATTTCCTTGACGATCGCCAGACCAAGCCCGCAGCCGTTGCCTTCGTGCGTGCCACGCACGAAGCGCTCGAAGACGTCGGCATGCAGCGCCGCCGGGATGCCCGGGCCGGTGTCGCTGACCTCGATCAGCGCCTGCTGGTTCTGGGCGGCCACGCGCACCGTGACTTCGCTGCCGCGGCCGGCGTAGCGCAAGGCGTTGTCCAGCACGTTGGCCAGGGCCTCGCGCAGCAGCAACGGGATGCCCAGGACCTCGACTGCGGGCTCGGCAGCCTCGTCGCCCTCGGTGCCTTCATTGCTCGGCTCGTAGCCCAGGTCGATGCCGGCGTGGCGAGCGCGGGGCACCAGCTCGGCCGTCAGCTCGCGCGCCAGCCGGGCCAGGTCGACGCGGGTGCGGGCCTGCACGGTGGCGGACTCGGGCTCGGCGCGCGCCAGCGTCAGCAGCTGGTTGACCAGGTGGGCGCTGCGCGTCGCGCTTTCGTGCACGCGCTGCAGCCGCGTCGTCAACGAGCTGCCGGGCGACGTTTCGCAGACGGCGCTGCCTGAGGCGTCCGCATCGATGCGGGCCCGGGCTTTCGCTGCTTCGGCCGCGTCCTGCACCTCTTTCAGCGCCAGTTCGGTCTGGCTCTTCAGGCCGGCCAGGGGCGTGCGCAGCTGGTGGGCCGCGTCGCTGATGAAGCGCTTTTGCGAGACGACGTTGTGCTGCACCGCGCCGAGCAGGTCGTTGATGGCCTGGGCCAGAGCGCGCACCTCGCTCGGCGCGGCGTGCAGCTCGATCGCGGTCAGGTCGTTGGCGGCCTTGCCTTCGACCAGGCTGCGCAGGCGCGCCAGCGGCGCCAGCCCGGCGCGGATGCCGGCCCAGACGATCATCGTCATCAGCACGATCAGGGCCGACAGCGGCAGGACGGTGTCGACCAGGATGCGGCGCGCCAGCTCTTCGCGGTTGGCGCTGTTGCGCGCCACCTGCACCAGCATCGTTTGCATCGGCTCGGACTCGTCGCCATAGCTCAGGTACAGCGCCGCGACGCGCACACGCTCGTTGCCGCCGCCGTTGGCAGCCGCGATCTCGCCGTTGTAGAAGTAGGGCTCGCCCAGCGCGGGCTGGGCCGGGACGCCGCGCGGCGGCGGCAGGTTGCGGTTGCCGAGGATGAACTCACCCGGCGGCGAGCTGACGGTGTAGAGCACGCGGTCGTTCGGGTCGGCTTCGAGGATGTCCTGTGCGGCGCGCGGGAAGTCGATGAACAGGCCGTTGCCGATCGGCTTGACCTGGCGCGCGAGCGAGCGCGTGGCCTGCGACAAGGTCGCGTCGACTGCCGCGTTGGCATAGCGCGCGGCCAGGTTGTAGGTGACGAAGGCGCCGCCGATCCACAGCACCAGCTGCGGCAGCAGCAGCCAGATCAGCAGCTGGCGATGCAGCGACTGGCCGCCGGCAGATCGGGCCTTGGCGCCGCTGGCAGGCTCTTGCGAACGACCGGCGCCGCGGCGCCACCGGGTCAACCAGCTAAGCACTTGGTGTCCTGCCCGCGGTCAACGTCAGGTATTGGCGGGAGAGGGCACTTGATCGGCCTCGGCCTCGAGCAGATAGCCCAGGCCGCGCACGGTGCGGATCGCCAGGCCGGACTGCTCCAGCTTGCGGCGCAGGCGGTGGATGTAGACCTCGATCGAGTTGGTGCCGCTGGCGACCTCGGTGCGGTCGAGTGCCCAGGCCTGCTGGATCTGGTCCTTGGTGACGACCTTGTCGCGCTGCGACAGCAGCAGGTCGAGCAGCATCCATTCGCGCGGGCTCAGGTCGAGCGTCTCGCCGCGCACGGCAGCGCGGCGGGTGTCGCGGTCGAAACTCAGGTGCCCCAGTTCGGACGAGTTGCCGAGCGGGCGGGTGCGGCGCAGGAGTGCGCGCAGCCGTGCCTCCAGCTCGGGGAAGTCGAAGGGCTTGGTCAGGTAGTCGTCGGCGCCGGCGTTCAGGCCCGCGACGCGGTCGTCCAGGCTGTCCAGCGCGGTCAGCACCAGCACCGGCAGTGCCGGCTTGGCGGCGCGCACCCGCTTGAGCACCGTCAGCCCGTCGACCAGTGGCAGCCCGAGGTCGAGGATGGCGAGGTCGAACGGCTGCTTCAGCAGCAGGTACTCGGCCACCGCGCCATTGGGCGCGTGCTCGACTTCGAAACCGGCCTCACGCAGCTGGGCGGAGAGGGCGTCCGACAGGATCGCGTCGTCTTCAGCGAGCAACAAGTTCATGATCGAAAGCTTAACGCCTCGCTGTCGTGCCGGACATCTGGGCTCACCCGAAGGCGGTGGGCCCGGTGCTGCACCAGAATGCCACTGCATCGACCCCCACGCCGCTGCGGCGCCACGCCCTTGTCCGAACCGCTTGTCATGCCCCTGGTCCCGCTGGACACGCACACTGCGCTGTACCTGCTCGGTGTGGTCTACCTGCTGATGTCGGGCCTGGTCTGGATGATCTTGCGGCCGCACCACGAAGCCACCGCGATCGGCCTGTGGTGCGGGGGCGGCGTGATCATCGGCGTCGTCTATCTGCTGTTCTCGATGCGGGGCAAGCTGCCGATCTTCTGGACCACGCTGATGCCGGTGGCGTTGGCGCTGTTCGGCCTGGGGCTGCGGATCTGGGCGCTGTTTCGCGAGAACCGCCGCCCCGGTCTTTGGCGAAGGGTGATGCTGGTGACGGCGCTGGCGATGCTGCTGTCGCTTTTGGCGGGTTGGCCCGGTGCGGCGTGGCGGCGGCCCGTGACCAGCCTGCTGATGGCCGGGGCGGCCATCTGGCTGGCGATGCTGGCCCGCGAGTTGGGGCGCCAGCCGCACGGCCGCGGGGCGGAGCTGATCGCCGTCTCCTACGCTTTCTTCGGGACGACGTATCTCCTGCGCCTGGGCGGCGGGCTGTTTGCCCTGGTGACCGACACCCACGTGCCGCCGACGCTGGCGCCGACGCTCGACCTGGTGCTGGTGCTGGCCGGTGGGCTGGTCGCCGGCATCTTCGGCAATGTCGGCTACGTTGGCCTGGCGCTCGAGCGCGCCCGCATCCGCCGCGAGGCCCAGGCCCGCGACCTGGCGCAGGTCCAGGTGCAGCGCAGTGCTGCCGAGGCGCAGGCCGCCATGCTGGCCGAGCGCTTGGCCGAGCGGGAAGAGTTCGTGCGGGTGCTGGCCCATGAAGTGCGCCAACCGCTGAACAACGCCTCCGCCGCCTTGCAGAGCGCCGATGCGGCGTTGAGCGACGACACTCCGTCGGACCGGGGCGAGGTGCAGGCGCGGCTGCAGCGCGCGCAGAAGGTCATCAGCCACATCGTCGGCTCGATCGACAACACCCTGGCGGCGAGCACGGTGCTGACCAGCGAGCAGCCACTGGAGCCGCGCGACGCGGACGTCAACGTGCTGATCGAGCTGGCGCTCGGCGACCTCGATCCGCGCCAGCGCGTGCGGGTGTGCCGCGACAGTGCCTCGCACGCGCGCACGGCGGCCATGGACACCGGCCTGATGCGGCTAGCGCTGCGCAACCTGCTGTCCAACGCGCTGGCCTACTCGCCACCCGGCTCACCGGTGACGCTGCAGGTCAGCGACAACGACGAGCCGCTCGGGCTGGTCTTCGAAGTGCGGGACGAGGGGCCGGGCCTTGCGCCCGAGGTGCGCGAGCGCCTGTTCGAGCGAGGCGCCCGTGGCAACCACGGGTTGCCGAGCCACGGCCTGGGCCTTCACGTCGTCCAGCAGATCATGCGCCGCCACGGCGGCCAAGCCAGCTGGGCGCCGAACGAGCCCAAAGGCAGCGTCTTCAAGCTTTGGCTGCCACTGGTGGACTGATCGCCACTACTGCGACAGCGGCCGAACTGGACGCGACGCCCCGGGAGGGGCCGTCGCCTTCAAGTGGCGTGCGTGGATCCGGCTTTGCCGGTCCACTGCGCGAGCCCCCTTGGGGGCAGCCCCCGGAAGGGGGCGTGGGGGCCGAATTCAAACACTCCGCAATGGAGCACGGAAGACGTAGCCCACCCTCGACTGCGACTGCATCGGTACCACCACCGGGGTGGCGCGTTCGATGCGGCGGCGCAGGCGGTACAGCGTGGCGCTCAGGGTGTTGTCGGGTTCGTCGGTGACCGGTCGGCCGAGGCGGCGGCACAGCACCTCGCGGGTCACTGTCTGGCCTTCGGCTTCGACGAAGCATTCCATGACCACCAGGTCGCCTTCGCTCAGCTCGACCCGCACGCCGTCCGGTGCGACGAGTTGGCCGGCGTGGCGGTCCAGCACCCATTCCTTGGAGCCGGACTCGGTGGCAATCACGCGCCGGTGCACTGCGCGGATCGCCACCACCACCTGGTCAAAAGTGACCGGCTTGGCCAGATGCATGTCGGCGCCGGCGTCGACCACCGACGAGAAGACGTCTTCGGCCACCCGGCCCGACACCACCAGCACGCCGGCGTGGGTGCGGCGGCGCAGCACGCGGATCAGCTCGACGCCGTCGATGCCGGGCAGCATCAGGTCGACGAGGTAGAAGCCGTAGCTGAACGGCGCCGTGTCGGCCAGCAACTCGTCGCTGTCGGCAAAGCGGTGAACCTGGATACCCAGGCTGCGCAAATGCTGGGCGAGGAACTCGGTGTACTCCACATCGTCGTCGATCAGGGCGATCGACGTGGGCAAGGCATTGGGATCGGTGTGTGGCATGGGTGACCGCGTCAGCTGAAGGGGCGGCTTGATTCTAGGCACGGCTCCTAAATCGAGTGGCGGCCTCGGAAACCCGCTCGGGCAAGTCCCTACCTGAAATCCGGACAAGTCGTACGCGGGGGCTTGGAAAGGAGAAGAATCAGCCGGCGCCATATAAACATAACCGGCGCAAGGGACGGCACAAATGCTAGACGCGGCATTGTTCGAAAGCATTGCCGAAGAGTCGCCTGACGGTATCGTCTTGTTGGGCGTCGACGGCTTGATCCAGTTCTGGAACCGCACGGCGGAGGCGATGTTCGGCCACCACCGCAGCCACGCCATCGGCCAGCGCTTGCACGACCTGATCCTGCGCAACGAGCGCGATGAAGGTCGGGCCGAGGCCTGGCGGTCTTCGAGCGCCGACACCTCGTTCGACACCATCGCACGCTGCGCCGACGGATCCCTGCTGTACGTCAACGTGGCCTCACGCCACCTGCATCACCGCAATGGCGAGCCGATGGGCGAGGTCTACAACCTGGCCGATGTCACGCAGCTGCGCACGCGGCGCGATGCACAGCTGCTCGGGGCACGCTACCAGGAGCTGTTCGATTCGATGCCCGATGCGGTGGTGGTGGTCAACGGGATCGGTCGCATTGCGCTGGTGAACCGGCAGGCCGAAGCGATGTTCAGCTATCAGGCTCGCGAGCTGGTGGGCGGCCCGCTGGAGAGTCTGCTGCCCGAGCGTTTCAGACCCGGCCACGGGCAACACCGCGAGCGCTACATGAGCAGCCCGCACACCCGGCCGATGGGCGCCGGGCTGAGCTTGTCTGGCCGGCGCAAGAGCGGCGAAGAGTTTCCGGTCGAGATCAGCCTGAGCCCGTTGCGTACCGACGTGGGGCAATTCGGCCTCAGCGCGATCCGCGACATCAGCGAGCGGCGCCGGGTCGAACGCGCGCTTGAAGAAAAGAATCTGGAACTGGAACGCGCCAACAAGGCCAAGGACCGTTTCCTGGCGACGATGAGCCATGAATTGCGCACGCCGCTGAACGCGATCATCGGCTTTGCCGGCATCTTGCTGATGCGCCTGCCCGGCCCGCTGACGGCAGACCAGGAAAAGCAGCTGAACATGGTGCAGTCCAGCGGCAAGCACCTGCTGTCGTTGATCAACGACCTGCTGGATCTGGCCAAGATCGATTCCGGCGACATGCAGATGCAGTTGGTGCCGGTTGACTGCAACGCGCTGGTGGTCGACGTGGTCACGACGCTGGGGCCCGGTGCCGGCGCCAGGGGCCTGAAGCTGCAGACCCGGCTGCCGCCCAGCGGCATGGTGATGGCCGACAGGCGCGCGCTGCAGCAGATCCTGATCAACCTGACCAACAACGCGATCAAGTTCACCGAGCGGGGGCGGGTGGAGGTCTTCGCCGAGCCGGTCGAAGGCGCCTCGGGCGAGCGGCGGCTGGTGGTGGGGGTGTCCGACACGGGCGTCGGGATGTCGGAGGAAGACTTGGCTCAGCTCTTCCAGCCGTTCACCCAGGTGGGCAACCTGAGCCGGCCGGCCAGCGTCGAAGGCACGGGCCTGGGCCTGTACCTGTGCCGCAAGCTGGCCGAATTGCATGGCAGCACCATCGAGGTGAGCAGCCAGCTGGGCGTCGGCAGCCGGTTCTGGCTGTCGCTCCCCAGTGCTGTTGAGCCCACGGGGGCTGCCCGATGAAGCGGCCCTGCCTGATGGTCATCGACGACAACGCGACCAACCTCGCGCTGCTGGGCTACCTGCTGGACAGTTCCGGCTTCGAGGTCTGCACGGCCGAGAACGGCGCAACGGCGCTGAAGCTACTGGCGCAGCGGCGCGACTTCGATGCAGTGCTGTGCGACATCCAGATGCCGGTGATGGATGGCTACGAGTTCGCGCGGCAGGTCAGGGCACAGCCCGGCCTGGCGGGGTTGCCGCTGGTGGCCATCACCGCGCTGGCGATGGTGGGTGACCGTGGCCGCATCCTCGCGGCGGGCTTCGACGGTTATGTGTCCAAGCCGATCGAGCCGGTCGAGTTCATCGCCACCTTGAAAAGCCTGGTGCCCAGTCTGCAAGCCGAACCACCGGTGCCATCCCCGACGCTGGCCCCGGCGCCCTTGCCGCCACCACCGGCGGGCGTGACCATCCTGGTGCTGGACGACACGGCATCCAATCTGCAGCTCAAGCGAGACCTGCTGCAGCCGCTGGGCTACCGCGTGCTCACGGCCGACACCGCCGCGGCTGCGCTGCAGCTGGCCCGCACGGAGGGACCGAACCTGATCATCAGCGACGTGGGCATGCCGAGCGGCAGCGGCTTCGATTTCATCGCTGAAGTGAAGGCCGATGCGGCGCTGCGCGACATCCCCTTCATCTTCCTGTCGGCCACCCATTGGGACGAAAGTGACCGCGCCAGGGGCATGGCCCTGGGGGCCAAGCGTTACCTGCAGCGCCCGATCGATTCGCAAGCCTTGCTCGACGAGATCCGGCGCTGCCTGGCGGACAGCCCGCCAGCGGCCTGAAGCCCGCGGCGTTTCAGCATTCGACGATGTTGACCGCCAGGCCGCCGCGCGCGGTCTCTTTGTACTTGGTCTGCATGTCGGCGCCGGTCTCGCGCATGGTCTTGATGACCTTGTCGAGGCTGACATGGTGGGTGCCATCGCCGTGCAGCGCCATGCGTGCCGCGTTGATGGCCTTGACCGACGCAATCGCGTTGCGTTCGATGCAGGGGATCTGCACCAGCCCGCCGACCGGGTCGCAGGTCAGGCCGAGGTGGTGCTCCATGCCGATCTCGGCGGCGTTCTCGGCCTGCTCCGGCGTGCCGCCCATCACCGCGGCCAGGGCACCGGCGGCCATCGAGCAGGCCACGCCGACTTCGCCCTGGCAGCCGACCTCGGCGCCGGAGATGCTGGCGTTTTCCTTGTAGAGGATGCCGATCGCGGCCGCGGTCAGCATGAAGTCCATCACCCCGGTGTCGGTCGCGCCGTATACGAAGCGGTGGTAGTAGTGCAGCACCGCAGGCACGATGCCGGCCGCGCCGTTGGTAGGCGCCGTCACCACGCGGCCACCGGCGGCGTTTTCTTCGTTGACGGCCAGCGCGTACAGGTTGACCCAGTCCATCACCTGCAGCGGGTCGCGCAGTGCGGCTTCAGGGTTGGCGGTCAGGTCGCGGTACAGCTGCGCCGCGCGACGCTTGACCTTGAAGCCGCCGGGCAGGATGCCGTCGGTCTTCAGGCCGCGGGCCACGCAGTCCTGCATCGCGCGCCAGATGCGCAGCAGGCCGGCATCGATCTCGGCGTCGGTGCGCCAATGGCGTTCGTTCGCGCGCATCACTTGCGCGATCGTCAGCTTCTCGCGGGCGCAGACTTCGAGCAGCTCAGCGCCTGAGCGGAAGGGCAGCGGCAACACGGTCGCGTCCGGCGCGATGACCTTTTGCTTCGAGCCGTCGGCTGCCACCTCGTCGCTGACGACGAAGCCGCCGCCGACCGAGTAGTAGGTGCGGTTCTCGAGCTCGGTGCCTTCGGCGTCGTAGGCGATCAGCCGCATGCCATTGGCATGGAAGGGCAGGGTCTCGCGGCGGCGGAAGATCAGGTCTTCCGGCTCGTCGAACGCCACCTCGTGCTCACCGAGCAGCGACAGCCGCTTGCTGCTGCGGATGGTCTCCATCAGCGCCGGCACGGCGTCCACGTCCACCGTATCCGGCTCATGGCCGGCCAGGCCCAGCAGCACGGCCTTGTCGCTGCCGTGGCCCTTGCCGGTGGCGCCGAGCGAGCCGTACAGCCAGCAGCGCACGCGCACCGTCTTCGACAACAAGCCCTCGCTGCGCAGGCGCGCCGCGAACAGGCGTGCCGCGCGCATCGGGCCCACGGTGTGGGAGCTGCTCGGCCCGATGCCGATCTTGAAGAGGTCGAAGACGGAGACGGCCATGGTCTTATGCTTCCTCGTCGGCGAAGGCCGACATCGGCACGCACGAGCAGAACAGGTTGCGGTCGCCGTAGACGTTGTCGACCCGGCCGACCGGCGACCAGTACTTCTGCAGGCGCAACTCGGCCACCGGGTAGGCGGCTTCCTCCCGGCTGTAGGCGTGCGGCCAGTCGGTCTTCAGCAGGCTCTGCGACGTGTGTGGCGCGTTCTTCAGCGGGTTGTCTTCCTTCGGCCAGGCACCGGACTCGACCTTGCGGATCTCTTCGCGGATCGAAATCATCGCGTGGCAGAAGCGCTCCAGTTCGACCAACGGTTCGCTCTCGGTCGGCTCGACCATCAGCGTGCCGGCGACCGGGAAGCTCAGCGTCGGCGCGTGGAAACCGTAGTCGATCAGGCGCTTGGCCACGTCTTCGGCGCTGATGCCGGACGTGTCCTTCAAGGGCCGCAGGTCGAGGATGCACTCGTGCGCCACGCCGCCGCCCTTCACACCGTCGATGCCGCCGCTGTAGTGGATGTCATAGTGGTCAGACAGCTTCGCGGCCACATAGTTCGCGCTCAGGATCGCTACTTCGGTGGCCTGCTTCAGGCCGTCGGCGCCCATCATGCGGACGTACATCCAGCTGATCGGCAGCACGGCCGCATTGCCCAGCGGTGCGGCGGAAACGGCACCAACGCCGCCCTCGCGCACCAGGCCGGCCGTGGCATGGCCCGGCAGGAAGGGAACCAGGTCTTCGACCACGCAGACCGGGCCGACGCCCGGGCCGCCACCGCCGTGCGGGATGCAGAAGGTCTTGTGCAGGTTCAGGTGGCTCACGTCGCCGCCGAACTGGCCCGGCGCGGCAATGCCGACCAGCGCGTTCATGTTGGCGCCGTCCACGTACACACGGCCGCCGTACTGGTGGACCATCGCGCAGAGTTCCTTCACCCGCGGCTCGAACACGCCGTAGGTGGAGGGGTAGGTGATCATGATGCAGGCCAGGTCATCCTTGTGCTGCTCGCACTTGGCCTTCAGGTCGTCGAGGTCAACGCTGCCGTTGGCGTCGCACTTCACGACCAGCACCTGCATGCCGACCATCTGGGCCGAGGCCGGGTTGGTGCCGTGCGCCGATTCAGGGATCAGGCAGATCTTGCGGTGGCCTTCACCACGCGACTTATGCCAGCCGCGGATCGCCAGCAGGCCGGCGTATTCGCCCTGCGAGCCAGCGTTGGGCTGCAGGCTGATGCCGGCGTAGCCGGTGGCCTGGCAGAGCCAGCCGGTCAGTTGCTCGTTCAGCAGGGCGTAGCCCTTCAGCTGCTCGGCCGGCGCGAACGGGTGGATCTGCGCGAACTCGGGCCAGGTGATGGGGATCATCTCGCTGGTCGCGTTCAGCTTCATCGTGCACGAACCCAGCGGGATCATGCTGCGGTCCAGCGCCAGGTCCTTGTCCGACAGGCGGCGCAGGTAGCGCAGCATCTCGGTTTCGCTGTGGTGGGTGTTGAACACCGGGTGCGTCAGGAAGGCGCTGGTGCGGCGCAGGCCCTCGGGCA
>Ga0307516_10001238_pt1 | contig 35570 bp, 38 predicted proteins | sample 19_EM_MG_FD_203310 | JGI IMG/M metagenome (GOLD analysis project Ga0307516, IMG submission 203310) | Populus trichocarpa ectomycorrhiza microbial communities from riparian zone in the Pacific Northwest, United States - 19_EM | ecosystem: Host-associated > Plants > Roots > Unclassified | place...
AATAAAGATTCTGGCTGGTCTTATGAATTTTACCAACACTAGCCTCCTTTAAATAGCATTATCATACCATATGTAAGAATTACAGATGTTGCAGATATTTTATATATTTTAAGACCTTATCTACCTTTAACCTTTTCATTCCAAAAACCTGATGAAGGGGGAGTGTTGGGAACAGAGAAATGGCTGTTGCTGGGTGACATGTTTATACAGTTGGTGAAACAGACATGTAGACTACTCAACCATTACCATAGTACTTACTATTCATACATAGCATTTTCATACAGCTTTCCTAGTTAGGTTACAATGTCTACTAGGTATAAAAGACCTCCAAGAGGTCCAATATGAAACTTTCACTGTGTTATTCTCAATACCAGTCAGGTTCTGGGCCATTTCCTGATCTTCGCAACCAGTTCTGGTTTTGACTTCCCAAAAAGGAAGAAAAAAGTCGAACTGAGTCAGACTTTATTGCTGTTTTCATAAATAATGGCACTTGTGAAAAAAATTTAATATTGGAGAGCACCATTCCAATGCAGGGGTGTGACAACACTGTCACACCCCTGCGCTTCAGCATGCATGCATCGCAAAGATATCCTCTGCTAATGCTGATATGACCGCTACATATCTAGCCATTATTCTGTGCAATATGCTACATGCTAGCATTGATCATTTTCTATTATTAAAACACTTTCAAACCCTTTATTATGATTCAATATGACCTGAAGGTTATACCAAGAGTTGTAGATAAGCCCCACTCTGACAACTATGCTAACAAAGAGGCGATGCACAACATCGGATCCTGGATACAGAATGGTACCACTTGGGCTTGACTGCATACTTGATCTATTATACTTTACAATGCTCATGGAGCTAGGCAACACCAAGGGGACTTTTAAACCTTTTCTATTCTTTATTCTCTAATGTGCACTGTGCGACTGTTTAACGACCATTGGCACAGTCTAGCGCACTTGTAACATGACAGCATGCTGTCAAACAGTCTGATAAAATGGCTAGCCACATTTCTGATTGACAGATACCTGGCTAGAACACCGGAATCACGATCTAGCACATTGATCAAGATGGACCGCATCCAACCAATGCTATATGAAATGACTGGAAGGTAACCCGGAGTGTTTTTGGGTTACTGCCAGATAAATTGGAAATATCTGCAGACTATGCTAATTGCCAAGGTGAACATTGCTGATAAATGTGTTTCAGGATGGCAACGCATAGGATATGTGAATGGTAACCACATGATACAGTTAGCACACTGCTAGCGAGCATGTGGTACTGACACTTCAAGCCCCAGATAGAATGTGGACTTCTACTTTGGATGTTTCTTTGATTAAACTATTATCTTTGGACATTTCGATATTTTATTTAGATATGTATTTGCTCATGTATAAAAGACTCGCTAGCTTGTAGATTTACAGTAACTATGGATCGCCCCAATTGACTAGTGTTTTGAGAACATTGAGTGCATACTAAGGGATTATAGTCTCAGAGTGCAGAATCGGCCCTAAAGTGGCTAGTGTCAAGGACACTGAGTGCATAATAAGGGATTCTTATAGCTCATTGAGATTGAGGATCTTGCCTTTGTGTTTTAGTCCAAGGGGACAATTGTGACTGCGCTATTGAGTGCGACTTGTAGATCTTGGTAGTGATTTCAGGTCCAGTTTCACTCACTAGGACTGGACTGGACTTTAACTGCAAAAGACTGCAAAAGAACTGGACTGCAGTTCCAGTTCACCAGAGGTTTGAATCAGTCGCAGTTCTAGTTCATATCTTTTGACAAAATTTTAAGAACTGCGAGAAACCGGTTCAAACCTGTTTTGAATGGCATACATTAGAAAAATTGATAGCCCTAGAATGCAGCTCCAAAACGCACCAAAGATCACCCAAAATGATTAATAAATGGTTGAGATATAGTCAACACAATCTCAGATGCATTGTTTTGTCAACACTCAACAGAGATATAATGATATCTCAATCATTTCTTCACCGATCTGGGTCATCTAGGGGTCTTTCCGATAGCGGAGAAGGTGTAGAAGACGATAGAACTAGTCTTAAACAGTTTCAAACTGGCTTGAGTCAGTCTCAGTCCAAACTGGTTATGGACTGCAAACTGGACTGCAAAAGACTGGTTTTGCAGTTCTTTGCAGTTCTAGTCTGGTTTTTTGACTATTTGGACTTGTTTAGAACCCATTCAGGTCCGACTTGCCTAATTTGGAAGGCAGAAACCAGACTTAGTTGGACTTTAAAACACTAGATCTCAGTGATCTAGCACAACTTTGAACCCTGAATACCATTTCTTTGTGATGATCCATTGTTGCTAGACCACCTGAACTTGAACCTCTGAGTCTTTCTGGAGAAGAAGGCTTTTTAGACTTTGTCACCCCAAACTCACCCACAGTTGGAAGCATTCTAGCCACTTGGTTTAGAGTGTTTTGTGTGAGCTATTGAGTGTGTTGGTCATGTGATTTATCGCACTTGTGTGCTCTTCACCTATCCCGACCATGCATATCAATGCTATCCTCAATACAGCCCATTGAGTACAGTGATGAACCTAGGCATTAGTACCCAATAGATGAATTTTGCACTGCTAATGTCCGAAACAGCCTCAAGCCCATCCCAGAGCCAATTCAATAATGGTGAAGGCCTTCGTGTAGCTGTTGAATATCAGCCCCTGCTGCTCCCACTGAAGCCAGGCGAGAAATGAAGGAAGAATGCAAAGCCACCTACAGTCACAAAGGCTGTATTTGTTCATGAAAACGACAATATTTTTGCCTTCCTTGACATTATCTTTGAGGCTCTCGGGCTTGAGCTGGAATGTGGTATTGATCCTGATACTGGACGATTTGACTACTTTTTCTATGAAATGCGCCTCAGCCTCATATGTTCTGCTCTCAAAGGTGTTGCGTTAATGAGTGATAAAGACTACCGGACTGTAATTGACAAGGCTGTGAAGAAGGACAGCCCAGGACTGAAGGTTTTGTTGATGGTGTTGCCCAAGCCCAAGATATGTTGCCCACATTCTAACTGTGAATCTCTTATTCAAGAATTGTTTGGAATGCAGGACCCTGATAATGAAGATGATGAGAATGATGAACTGAGTGAGGAAGAGGCCAAAAACCCTCACAAGAAGAAAAAGCAGGTGTGTACTCAGGCTATTATCTGCATATATAGACCCATCTCGTTGCCTATATCAGCAAATCTTGTGTACTTCAGGCAACTTCAGTAGCTGCACGGATCTGCACAGGTCTGCACAGACATGGACTTGTTCTTCAGTCAACTTTGGTCAGCTTCACAGACCTGCACAGCATCTGAAGTTGCTGAAGACAAAAAAATGAAGTTTGTTGATGTAACCCTCACAGACTCAGGAACTATCATCTGAAGAGGTTGAAGAAACAAATCTTATCAAGGAGCTATCAAGAATCTACTGCTGTGAAGACACCAAGTGTCCATTCGACATCTGCTGGGTTTCTGCTGCTGAGAATGCTCTTCATATTCATCTCCCTCTCTGGTCTTCAGGTATCATGGGAAATTGTGAAGGTGTTACTCTCCAACAGCCCCCAAATGATAAACTCTTTGATCCAGCCTCCTGAAGTGCCACAGATGCAACCCTTCTGGCAAACCGACGTGGCCGCAAAAACTCGAACCAATCCAATATCACAGTCAACCTCGCTGGTCCAGCCTCTCAGGGATCATGCTATCAATATGCCTGACTCTCTGACTGTTGCTTACTGTACAAAGCTTCCACCAAAAATGTCATTAGAGGAATTCACCAAGCAATACAGTCTTTTAAACTCTATTTGGCAAGGACTTGACGAGATCGAAGTTACTGGGCCACATGCCCTCCGTTTCATCTCTGACAGTGTTCTGTCAGATTCAGCAATGCTTTTTGTTGGCCAGATTGCTGATATATGTGATGCCCAGGAATGGTGGCAGAACAACAATGACGAGAATACAGCCCCTCAATTATTTCTTTTGTAGTCTTATTCTTCTCTATTCAGACCTGTTTTGTATATGAACGTAGTGTACATGCTTCAAGTTCCAAATAACCAAAGTGTTTACAGTCAAATGAAGTACCCTGAGTGATGAAAAGTCCCTGCAACATATCTGGTGTGATCAACTCACATGCAAGGTAGAGCTCATAAAATGGTGAGCCTTGCTGGTAGAATCCAATGCCTTGATAACAGAGGTGGGCCTTGATCACTGATCATGCTTGTTTGATTGGATTGTAGTCTGGTGAGTATGGTGGTAAATACTCAATGCAACAACCTACAAACATCATGTCAATTCAAGAGAGATCAAAGAAGGCACCATACCGTAAACATGCACAAGCTCTTCAATCTCATTAGTGTGATGAATGTGAGCATTGTCTATGATGAGAATGCTCTGCAGGCCTGGATATGGTGTTGTAAGAGGCATATGGAACCATGATTAGCAGGTGGGTTGTATTTTTGACTGACTCACAATACTATCATGAAGAAACTCAATGAATTTGTCTTGCATGAAAGATCCCTCCACTACCTTTGATCCAAGAATACCATCATCTACTGTCAATCTAGCCACAAGAGAAAATCGTCTCTTTCACACAAAAGGTTGGTGAGCTGCGGCACACTGGCCAGTTTCCGCATGACCCCATAGCCAAGAGTACATCAGCAAACTTCATTTTTTTGTCTTCAGCAACTTCAGATGCTGTGCAGATCTGTGAAGCTGACCAAAGTTGACTGAAGAACAAGTCCATGTCTGTGCAGACCTGTGCAGACTTGTGCAGCTACTGAAGTTGCCTGAAGTACACAAGATTTTCTGATGTAGGTATGATCATCTTTCGAGGCTTCATCAATAGATATCAGATATTCAGCCAGATATTCACCAATATGTCATACAAAATCAGCGTGTTTCTGAGGATCACGTTCTGCAGCCATTTGTTGAATATGCTTGATACTAAGTTTTGCTTGGCAAAGGGTACAGTGGATTGTGGCTAGCGATGCCTAAAGCCTATGTCATTGATGCTGAAGTCGATCACGGTACTCGTCAAGAAAAAGAGTCGGATTATGTCGTGCAAGGGAAAGTAAGTACTGAGCATCTGCGCACACGAGTGGCCGAAGATGTCCACGTCTGACTGCCGCTGATTTCGCTACCCTGCCAGTGAGCCTTTTTTGCTTCGCGATCCGAAAGAGTGTTCGGCGGGAGATGTTCGTGATTGCTGTGAGCTCCTCCATTGTATCAGTGCCTCGATTCATCAGCCGCATGGCAGCTTCCTTCAGATCATTGCTGGTATGCCAATTGCCCATGGATGCAAGGAGCGTGCTGCGTGACAATATGTCACGCCCCTGTGTTGGAACGGTGCAACATTAACTTTTTTTTTCACGAGTGCCATTATTTATGAAAACGGCAATAAAACACTAGTTGGGACATCAAAACCCATGGTGGTGATAAATGCACGATCACTTTGGTCACAGAAGAGAGTTTGCCATGGCGTGTTTTCTCGAGGATCTGGAAGAAGATTCGAGCGTGTTAGGTAGAGATGCCGCTCATATCGACGCTCGGGACGGAGTTGTCGTGCTTGTTCCAAGTTCCAACCCATAGGCAATTGTTCCCATGTCAGCTGATGCCTGGTATTCCAATTCCTCCTCTTCGATTTCCCACTGCCGTTCATCAATAGCTGCTTGTACCACTGCGAGCTCCTCCCCGCAAAAGTCGTCGGCGTCCATCGATGTGAATCTTGATGAGATCCGGGTGTACGATAACCCAGGCACAAGTATATCTAGACACGGGATGTATTCTGGACATCAAAACGGTTACGGTTTAGGAATATAAAGGCAGATTTTTTCAACTCCGCTCGCTTAACGATTTAGAAAATAATCTGCGTTTCTAAATCCTGCGGAAAGTCAGTGCCACGGTCTCACGCTCATGCCCACACAGTGGCACTTGAGTGGCACATGCATTCAAGGACATTGTCCATCTGACCTACTAGATATTGTACAGTGCTGTAACGGCATGCATCTCGAAGAAAAGAGGAAATCAAGTCCACAATCAAAGTCCGCAATCAAAGTCCACAATCAAAATCCACAATCAACCACTAAAACCGTCAGTACCGCTTTGAATGGAGCTAATTACGTCAGAGAATCTGAAATAGTACTGTGAGCTGATGAACGGTCTTTAGTCAGGTAGCAGTGTTACCCTGGTCCACCTATTCCATATCCATCATTGGGCGAAACCCCGGTTTGACTCTGGATGGGTGTTACGCCGCTTTCGTTCGGAAGAGGTGACACCGCCGATCCAGCTTGAGGTGTAAGATCACTTTGAGACCACTAAAAAGTAATCATTATGTTGTCGCGAAGCCAAGATATTCAGAGAAAACTTGCTTGATACTGAACAAGACCACGAAGACCACCAGATGCACCGGCTATGTAATTCCTGTTATTCATTGCTCCAAGTCGAGAGATTGATCATACCTTCGACCCACTGACCATAAGCATCATTACGTTGTGCATCAGTCGCGCCGAATTGCGTTCCGGGTTCTGCATTAACGTTAAGTCGATCTCCATGCAATAAAAAGTTTTTGGTGTCCAACCTTGCCGAACCCCAATATGAGCCGTAGAACTGTTGAAAGGAGCCACAGAGCTGTTAAAAGGAACAAAAGATGGAGTATTGCCCTGTGTAACAAGACCAAAGCTGGTAAGAATGACCGGCTTGTTGAAGCTACAAAAGTCGCTCAATCAGCGCATCAAGCTAGCTTAAGGGACAGAGACCGACAGTTTACTAGTTTCCGCTTGACGACGAATCCATTCCAAACCAACCTCGAGACTCTGATTGAAAGCAGGAAGGTTTGGATTCACAATTCCATATGTATTCTGATCGGGGAAAAGCTGGAACGTTCCAAAGGCAATCTGGGGGATGTTGATGATGTCCTCGCTGTCGACCCCGTGGGCCCCATCAAAGGCAGATCCATCGCCACTTGGATCTCGCGGCGAAATACCTTTCGCGAAAGGTCGAGATCAAGAATCGTAATATTGTGAGTTGAAAGCTCATGCTCACTGGATGCAATCCAGCGTCCTCTTATTTGAATGCCATTGAATGGTTTCCCGGACCGTTTCAGCTGTTGTCTCACCTTCTTCCAAACGGAGTTGCGTTCCATTAGAAGACGAGGGCGAGTGATAGATTTCGCAAGGCTTCGACGTTGTCCAGCAGGTCTGGGAGACGGCAGCGGTGGAGGAGGAGGAACGACCCTAGGGAAGAGTTTGGGGCAGTCTGGACAGAAAAATCCGTGATTGCTAACATCATCAACAATCAATTACGAATAGGTAGATGGCACACAGGCATACCCAGACGATACGAGATGGTTGGGATCCATAGACTGAACATGTTGGGCCACCGTTGAATGCCATTGTGTGACCACGGTTGTAGCACAGTCAGAGGCTGCTGCTAACGTTGAATTACATCTTTGCATTTATGATCAGCAAAATAACACAGGAACGACAAACGAACGCTATACCTGGGATCATTGGCCAATTCCCTAGAGCACGACATAAGAGACGTTTCCAGTATGGAATGTCGAGATAATTACCATGCGAGAACCTGAGGTTCGTGGGCGTAGCGGGACACAATTTGAGCAGTGTATTTTTTAAAAGCATCGATTATCGTTTGATTGAGATAAAATTGATCATGTTCGTGAACACATCCAAAATTTCGTACGTAAACGTCCATTCCTCCTGGACACGGGTTATGCGTTTAAGTTGAGACCCAATGGAGAACGGGTCAATAACTAACCATAGTCATTGCTTAGTATGTTGCGTGATAACGTGTTGTGCGCAGTGTTGCGTGTGTTAGTCGCAGGGTTCGTAGACTTTGGATTCCAGTTATTGGTGAGGGAGAGCAAAAGATAAAGGCCGTGTTTCTTTGCCAGTTTTACGACGGTGTCTAGCTTTTGTAGTCCATTAGCCCCATTGTTGATTGTGACGGTCCCATTAGCTATCAGTTGGAACCACGTCCCATTGACCGGGATCTCCTCAACATCTAGGGGATCTGTGTGTCACTACGACATATTAAAGGAATGGAAAAACAATCACCATTAAATGCCCAAGTTCGAACGACGGTGAATTTAGCCTTGGCGATGCTGGCCAGGGTGTTGTCAATGTCTTCCTCGGTGTTTAGTGCGTGAAGCCAGTAAGCGTTAGTTCCGATGAAGTTGAATGGGCTAATCCCATACAGGTGAATTCACACATTCATATTCACGATCGATAAGAGCATACCGTCCGTTCAAGAGAAAGTGGCCATCCTGCGTGGTGGTGATGAAGCCAGAGTTATCCCTCTTGGTCGGGGTGGGATCGGCAGCAGCGACCACAGTAAGGATGGTGCAAAGGAGCTGCCACAGCCTGAAGAGGGTGATCAACATGGCTGTACCAGAGGAAGGTAAAGTGGAGTATCATGGTAAATTATATACCTAGCGGTGGGCGCGTGTCGCAGGGTCAAAAACGCCCGTGTATGTCCATCTACCGCGATCAACACGAGTCTGACTACAAGTTCGGCCCCGTGACTGGCCGCAGTTGGCTCCACATGTACATCTCCGCGACGTCCGATTTATTTACCGTCTTACTCCTGTCGACTAGGTACCCTAGGTACTGATTGATCTTACATTTTCGCCTCGTTTTTTAATTGATTCCTACCGTGAGGCGACCTGAGTCACAATGTAACGTTGTCAATCAATACATTGCAATCAATACATTGCAATTGGCAATACATTGACATGAGTCCATTCAACCCCTTGGTCATGGCGGACCATCCCTCCGAACGATTTCTTGCAGATCGTGCTGCACCTGTGTGCAGTCTCGACGTCGCCAAGTCTTTCGAACAACTGAGGTGACTGGGCTGTACAGCGAGAGACAGTATCTAACCGATCTATAGTTCGCAGGAGAAAAAGTATGCCCACTTCTTGGGCGTGGCTGCATGGGCTGGAGCCCGAATAATACAGGGTGAGGTGGGCTCAAGAACCCCCATCGATTCTTGACTCAATTCCTTCTCAAAGGACAACAGACCCCCCAAGCTATCGACATCTACGATCTTTTGATCTTGACATTCAGTACGGAGAACCGGACTCTCGCGGATCTAACCGCCCTTCAGCACCGATCAGGTCTCGCTGATGATGAATGGGAAGACTTGTTGCAGTACACTACCCAGGTCAGTCCTTGTGATTCCCAACAAAGCACTTTTTTAAATCCACACTCTTATCCAGACTCTGAGTAATCTCGTCAATTATAAGAGTTTTGGTTTTACGAAGATTATTCCTCGCGTGGCAGAGGACCGATTCGAGGCTGTTGTTAAACACTCCGTAAACTCTGCGCGGACCCTAGATATTTGGAACAAGGTGTGTTCTCCAACCAAGGGCCTGATGTACCCCATTCACTTCCGATCAGTTGAGAGGACATATATACGCATTTGCACCTGAACCAAGCCTTTTCATCGGCAAAAGAGATCAAGGGCACATCTCGAACTATTATCTTGGAGAGCCGGTTACAGATCAAGAAGTCGCCTCGGTCCAAGCAGCTGCCGAAAAGTTAGGCATAGACATTCTTAACACCCGGTAACCCGAGCTGTTAACCTTATCCAATCATTTTCTTAAAATCTGACCATTGTTATTTAGCGTTTTAAAGAATGGTCCAGACGACTTTACACTCCTCATCGCATCAGCAAATTCAAGTCCACCCGCTAGTCACGTCATAGAACACAATTTTGCAAAGGCAACACTGAAAGTGGAGTATGGAGACTTTTCCGAGCCTTTACAGGCAGTTGCCAAGGCGCTGTACGAGGTAAGTCTGACATCATCATTCCTCTTTCATTTAATCACGTTTAACGAGAAAGGCCAAAAAATACGCCGCAAATGTCAATCAAATCGCTATGATCGACGGATATATTAAATCGTAGAGATCCACAATCTTTTGGCTAAAGATTTGACGCCAACAACCACAGGTTCGAAACTGGATCTATACAAGATCACAAGGATGCGTCAAAGTTCTGGGTAAAGGACGTAGGACCAGTCGTAGAATCGTATATTGGGGTCTGGTTTAGTTTTCCGAGAAGCCATACGTGCCGAACTGACATCCTTTTAGTTTATAGAGACATATGTCGACCCCTATGGTGGTCGAGCTGAGTGGGAGGGTTCGCCTATATCTATCGATCAGTATCATCACTCATTTCTACTGCTCTAGGATTTACGGCCATTGTGAACAAGCAATTGAGTGCCAAATATGAAACCCTGGTCACTAGCGCACCCGAGTTGATCAAAGGTCTTCCTTGGGGTCCGGATTTCGAGGTTGATATATTCAGGAAACCTGACTTTACGGCCCTCGAGGTGGTGACATTTGCCACAGGTGGTAAGTCGATATCCTGATGGATTAAATGCTCTCATGCCTTTGACCTTGCAGGGATTCCTGCCGGAATCAATGTGAGTGATTAATCAAATATGGAATCTCCATATTAGACATCAAACATCGCTGACTTGATGACGACAGATACCTGTGAGTTGTCAACCTCTCTGTCCGCATTGACAGGGCAAACCCTCGCACAGAATTATTATGATATCAGAGAGTCTACCGGTTTCAAAAACGTTTCATTGGCTGTATGTATTTTGCCGGCAAAAGGTCATTTATCCCGTCTAATAGCCTATACGACAGAACATCTTAGCAGCCAAAGCTCCAAGTATGTAAATTCGAGAATCCGTTTAATGATGAAGGGATCAATGACCTTACCACGCCTCTTGAAGACGAAGAACTTACGTTCGTCCACCCAGACGATTTGGCGCTCTACAACACATGGAACAATAGGGCGTTCGAGTTACAAGTTGCTAACCACGAGTTACTTGGCCACGGGTCAGGTAAGCTCTTTGAAGAGGGATTGGATGGAAAGAAAAATTTCGATCCTGACAAAGTAAGTTCTAACTTGAACATATTGATCGGTTTTTCTTATAACTGAGCATACATTCAGGTGATTAACCCACTCACTGGGAAGCCAATGTGCGCCACAAGTATCAAAGTCCGCTCTGCAAGCTAAAACCTGTCCTGCTGCAGTACGTCGTGGTATAAACCTGGCCAAACACCTGGTTCTGTTCTTGGAGAAGTTTCCTCGTCTATGGAGGAATGTCGTGCAGAAACGGTGGCGTTGTATTGTAACGGTCTCCCTCATGAGTTTTTCTGTCATAGCTTGACTATTGCGTTTGACCTACAGTGGTTGGCAATCGTGACATCCTGAAGATCTTTAATGTAAGTCATATCCGTGGCGAGACGCTTTCGTGCTAGACTCAGTGATCGTCATACTGCAGTATAACGATGAGAAAGAAATCGAAGATATCCAGTATGTCACATTCCTGCTTATGGCCCGAGCCGGCCTCAGAGCCCTGGAATTCTACGACCCCACCACGAAAAAACATGGTCAGGCACACATGCAAGCACGGTGAGCCCAATCCCACCCGTACCGCTGTCAAGTTATTCATAAAGGATGAAGCCTTGGCATCACCCAACATCTCATAAATTCGGGCATCGCTTACCTCGAGGAAATGCGCGATGTCGGAGGCAAGCTGGAAAACCTCTACATCCGAGTACGCGCCAGTACTATTCCAATCATTCTGTTTTATCATTTGTGGCTGCCAGGTAAACCGCGAGAAGGTTTTCTCTGAAGGGAAGAATGCCGTAGGAAGACTCCTTGTAGAGCTTCAAGTTCTTAAAAGCACGGCCGACGGACCAGGTGCCCGAGAATTCTACAACAAACTGACAACGCCACTTCCTGGTTGGGATGGAGATATACGCAATCTTGTCCTTCGAAAAAAACTAGTAAGCCATTCTTCCACCATTTCCTGGTGACCATCTGGGTTGAGCTCCGTCATGCTAGCCAAGGAAAATTTTCGTGCAGCCCAATACCTTCATTGTTGATGGCGAAGTCCAGTTCAAGGACTACCCACTGACGAGTACTGGTGTGATCGAGAGCTTCATTGAAAGAAACCTGTGAATTGGCATTAAGAATGACGTCGACTGTATGTACGGATATCGTGGTTATTCAAAGTCCTGAGTGTCTGATGGGGATGTATTAAATTTAACGGGTAATGGCGTTGATTATAGAGTCTCGCGGACGAGACCAACCACAACTGTGACGCTGGAAGCAGGTAAGTCAAACAGCATACTCAATTGTATTGAATTCGCATACTCGTCTGGTTTCTATGAATACCCGATTTAAGCGCAAAAGCCGCCATACAAAATATGCTTTACGTACACCTCCACGGAAGAACATGCCTTGCCGCGCGGCTTCCCCTGCGAGATGATACGTCACAGGGGAATTACAGTGTAACGAGTTAAGGACCCACGTTCGAAGGGACTCACTCTGTTTTTCTTCAGCATACATTGACGGGCATAGTCGACGAGCCCATCAGCAATGGCTTGCACTTGTTCATCCTCGGAACCGCCACGCCGACCCACCAAGGAACATAGAGCGACAATTTCCGAAGGGAAAACATTATCTGACAATCCGTCGGTCTTGAGGAAAATGTTCTTAAGTCAGCGAAAGTAGGTGGATGAAGTGCCGTACATAAGCTATCACAATGTCTCCGTCTATCAGTTTCGTTCGGAAGGTCTCTGCTTCACTTGGAGAGTCAACACATGCTCGAGAGAACTTACGCATCTCACGGGATGGCAGTTTGGTTAATTGCCTGTGAGAAACATCAATGATACTTCACGATCGGAAAGCCAAGATTTACTTGGGACAATTGAAGAAATGTGTTTGGGGTCTTTGCCGATAGAATACGGAGTTTGACCGAATGATCACGAAAGCACTGTCCCCCAGACTGGGTGGAAATAGAAAGCGATTAGCAAAACAAAATGGATTCCGATGACAGGGTGAATACTTGGCGGACCGCAGTACCCCGGAAGACGCATTTATTGTGATGATGCAGGCTGTGCTCGATCCTGGCAACAAGATAAATCCCCACAAGGAACAGAAGGACACAAGCATACCAGCCTGTACTTGTTTCTCCCTCAGAACACCTCCATAAGCCAGATCGAGGCATTCATAAGGAGTCATTTCCCATCCTTCGATCTGCTCCCTCTCTTCATAGTCGAGTGTCGGGTCAATTTCAGGCTCTCCTGCCCATGCATTTCGCGAATACCGATGAGAATGGAACATAAGAGCCTGCGAGAAGAGGGCAGGGTCTACACCGCTGTCTAACCATCCCCCAACCCCATCCGCAACGCCAAAGGAGACACCCTATTGTTAAAGTGATTTGTTAATGGCAAAGCACTCTAGCAAAACCGGCGCGTCACACACGGAGTGGTTTCGCATCTGAGAAGCATGAGAAATGCTCGCATTAAAAAAAAGGTAGACATGCGTACGTCTTGCACAAAGAAAAAATCCTGTCCGCAATTTTGACTTTTCACTGCCTTGGGGCGGCTCAATGTCCTATCTCTCCATGCGCCAACAGCACTGTCAGCTGGGAACGGAACGTCGATATCGCTACCGTTTTTCCCAGCCCAGCTAGCGCCCATGTGTATTTCATATGGACGCGAGAGTGCGGACGAAAGGAGGCGCGTCGGCGTCGCGGGAAAGGGTCTTCTGGGGAGTATGATCTGTCGAGCCCTTGATGGAGTTAATTTTCTTGCTAAAGTATTTCTGGGGCGCATAGCGATACGGCAATGGTTTGAAAATGGAAGGGTGATAAAGGGAGTTACGGATAAGAGCTCATTAACATTGTTCACCCTTGACGTTGAGGCGGAAGGTCCATCCCCGAATCACATGACCTAGCGTAGCTTACTGGGAGTCAACACGAAGTTGAACGGAGGGCGTCAACATTTCAAGATTTCAAAATTCAGGTTGGTGTGCATGTTAGTACTTACCAGGGTGCCATCCGTTTCCTTAGACTGAAATCCCTGTTGGTGGAGCCACGTAACCATATAAATTGGTAATTCAAGTTGGTCCATGGACTGTCACGAAAGTCACACTGCTTGCAACGGTCACACAACGCCATCCTCTCTCGTCATTCCTTGTCCTGACTTTCACTTTCTTCTTGTCGTTCTTTAAACATCTTCATGGCCTACGCAGGCGGCTTTGGCTCGCCGAACGACTCCCGCAACAACCCTTTCTCACAGCGCCGTCAATATGATACCGACTCTGACCTGGGGGACCACTACGGCAACCCAACTTCAAGCACCACTCATCTAGCTGCAAGCCAGCAATACTATGAGCAGCGTGGTTCAGGTACCTATCTTCAAACTCATACTCTCGGCCGTCTTTTTTTATCGTTTCTCCAGAATCAGAGTTTGGACATCCCTATAATCCCTCTGTCGATTCTCATACCAGCATCTCTGCCTTCCCTGACTTTGGGTCTGCCTCCAATGAACCGTATCCGGCATGGTCTGCGGAAAAACAGATTCCAATGTCTACAGAAGAAATTGAAGATATATTTCTTGACCTTACTCAGAAGTTCGGTTTCCAACGCGATTCTATGCGGAATATGGTGCGCTCGCCCTTCTTTTTTTTCGGCGAATCTTGAACCTAATCTATCGTAGTTTGACTTCACAATGCATTTACTTGATTCACGCGCCTCGCGCATGACCCCAAATCAAGCCCTTCTCACCCTCCATGCTGATTACATTGGTGGTCAACATGCCAATTATCGCAAATGGTACTTTGCAGCTCAACTTAACCTTGACGATGCCGTAGGCCAAGCACAAAACCCTGGTTTACAACGCCTCAAGAGCGTTAAGGGTTCGAAGCCGGCTGGCGCGAAGTCCCTCGACAATGCTCTCAATCGCTGGAGGAATGCTATGAATAACATGAGCCAATATGATCGCTTACGCCAGATTGCATTATACCTTCTCTGCTGGGGCGAAGCGGGCAACGTTCGATTTGTCCCAGAGTGCTTGTGTTTCATCTTCAAATGCGCCGATGACTATTATCGTAGTCCCGAATGCCAGAACCGCATCGAACCAGTCCCCGAGGGCTTATACCTGAAGACTGTCATTAAACCTCTCTACAATTTCATGAGAGACCAGGGTTACGAAGCTCAGGATGGCAAGTTCGTCAGGAGAGAGAAAGATCATGACCAGATTATCGGATATGATGATATCAATCAACTTTTCTGGTACCCAGAAGGTCTTGCAAAAATCGTGCTATCTGATAATGTATGTACACTGTCCGTTATACTGCAATCCCTCTAATGTTCTTGGCAGACGCGTCTGGTTGATGTCCCGCCGGCGCAGCGGTTCATGAAGCTCAGCAAGATAGACTGGAACCGCGTTTTTTTCAAAACCTATTTTGAAAAACGGTCCCTTGCTCACCTTCTTGTCAACTTCAACCGTATCTGGATCCTTCATGTCGCTGTTTACTACTTTTACACCGCTTTCAACTCGCCGAAGGTATATGCTCCAAAGAATAGGGCTAGTCCATCTGCGCCCATGACTTGGTCTGCCGTTGCCCTAGGTGGTGCTGTCTCCACCCTCATTATGCTCTTTGCTACACTTGCTGAATTCTCATATATCCCCACGACGTGGAACAACGCTTCTCACCTTACCACGCGGTTCATCTTCCTCCTCGTCATCCTCGCGATAACAGCTGGTCCCACAGTCTACATCGCTCGAGTAGATGACATCGCTACCCCATCCCAAGTCCCACTCATACTTGGAATAGTCCAGTTCTTCATCTCTGTTGTCGTCACAGTGGCCTTTGGCATCATCCCCTCTGGACGCATGTTCGGGGACCGCGTCGCTGGAAAATCCCGGAAATATATCGCTTCTCAGACCTTCACTGCATCATATCCCGACCTTCCGCGAAGCGCCCGGACGGCATCAATATTCCTGTGGATCCTGATCTTCAGCTGTAAATTTGCTGAATCCTTCTTCTTCTTGACGGCATCATTCAGCAGTCCCATTGCCGTCATGGCTCGCACCAAAGTCCAAGGGTGCAGTGACAAGATTTTTGGAAATATCCTCTGCACCAACCATGTCACAATCACGCTGGTCATCATGTATGTCATGGATTTGATATTGTTCTTTTTGGACACATACTTGTGGTATATCATCTGGATCGTCATATTCAGCATCGGACGTTCGTTTTCATTGGGCTTGTCCATCTGGACTCCATGGAAAGACATTTACACTCGGCTTCCCAAAAGAATCTACGCCAAATTATTGGCGACAGGAGAAATGGAGATTAAATACAAGCCCAAGGTAAGGCTCCGCTCGTGTCAACTCATCAGCCATTCTTAACACTCCCGTCCAGGTTCTCGTTTCTCAGATATGGAATGCTGTCATCATTTCGATGTACAGAGAACACTTGCTGTCGATTGATCATGTTCAGCGCCTTCTTTATCATCAAGTTGACGGTGCCGATGGCCGCAGAACGCTTCGCGCTCCCCCTTTCTTCACCAACCAAGATGGTACTGGGTTCAGAGGAAACTTCTTCCCAGCCGGTGGCGAAGCTGAGCGACGTATTTCGTTCTTTGCTTCTTCGCTGACCACTGCTGTCCCGGAACCCCTCCCGGTGGATGCCATGCCAACATTCACCGTTTTGGTACCACACTATTCTGAAAAAATTTTATTAAGCTTACGCGAAATCATCCGCGAAGAAGACCAAAGTACCCGCGTCACCCTTTTGGAATATCTCAAGCAGCTGCATCCTGTTGAATGGGACAACTTCGTCAAGGATACCAAGATCTTGGCGGAGGAGACCGATGTCACGGATGGGGCAAGCACGAACAACGAAAAGAAAGTCGATGATTTGCCATTCTATTGCATCGGATTCAAGACTTCTTCCCCTGAATACACGTTGCGGACGCGAATTTGGGCCTCTCTGCGTGCACAGACGCTTTACCGGACTGTATCGGGGATGATGAATTATTCGAAAGCGATCAAACTCCTTTATCGCGTCGAGAATCCGGACATTGTCCAAACTTTTGGAGGCAGCACAGATCGTTTGGAACGCGAATTGGAGAAAATGGCCCGTCGGAAGTTCAAATTTACTGTCTCTATGCAAAGATTTTCCAAATTCAACAAAGAGGAACAGGAGAACGCGGAGTTTTTACTTCGAGCATATCCGGATCTCCAAATTGCTTACCTTGATGAGGAGCCAGGACCCAAAGGTGGCGAAGCCAAGTTATTCTCGACGCTCATCGATGGTCATTCGGAGATTGACGAGAAGACAGGAAAAAGAAAGCCCAAATTCCGCATAGAACTGCCTGGAAACCCTATTCTGGGGGATGGCAAATCTGACAATCAAAACCATGCCATGGTTTTCTATCGGGGTGAATACCTCCAACTAATTGATGCGAACCAGGACAACTATCTAGAGGAATGTCTAAAGATTCGCAACGTACTTGGCGAATTTGAGGATTACTCCGTGTCTAGCCAGAGCCCTTACGCGCAATGGGGGCACAAAGAATTTTCACGTTCCCCTGTCGCTATTGTGGGAACTCGCGAGTATATCTTCTCCGAGAATATTGGTGTGCTCGGCGATATTGCGGCTGGTAAGGAGCAAACATTCGGAACGATGACCGCTCGCGCCTTGGCCTGGATTGGCGGCAAATTGCATTATGGACATCCGGATTTCCTCAACGCGACCTTCATGAATACTCGGGGTGGAGTGTCTAAAGCCCAGAAGGGCCTGCACCTGAATGAAGATATTTATGCCGGTATGAATGCCTTCGGCCGCGGAGGCCGGATCAAACACTCGGAATATTATCAGTGCGGAAAGGGGCGGGACCTTGGATTCGGTACTATCTTGAATTTTCAGACTAAGATTGGCACAGGAATGGGAGAACAGATGCTAAGCCGCGAGTATTATTATCTCGGCACCCAACTGCCCATTGACAGGTTCCTCACATTCTACTACGGTCACCCTGGGTTCCATATCAACAACATCCTCGTAATATATTCCATTCAGGTCTTCATGGTTACCCGTCTGTTTTAACGTCTTTCGGTCTTCGCAAGTTATCGACTAACGATTTCTATCCAGTGCTCTTTATTGGAACCCTAAACAAGCAGCTGGAAATTTGCAAAGTCGACTCCGGGGGCAATGTTATCGGCGGGCAGCCAGGTTGCTACAATCTTATTCCCGTCTTTGACTGGATCAGACGATGTATCGTTTCCATCTTCTTGGTGTTTGGTATAGCATTCTTGCCTCTATTCTTGCAAGGTAACCATCTCTCATTATCAGTTACTTCAAAAACTAAATTTCTGTCTTCAAGAACTCGTGGAGCGTGGAACTGGCAAGGCCCTGCTTCGACTCGGGAAACATTTCCTTTCCATGTCTCCCGTCTTCGAAGTATTTTCAACACAGATATATTCTCAATCCATCCTTAGCAATTTGACCTTTGGTGGAGCCAGATATATCGCTACTGGACGTGGCTTTGCAACCACCCGCATCAGCTTCACCATCCTCTACTCGCGTTTCGCTGGCCCTAGTATCTACATGGGCATGAGGAATCTGCTCCTCCTCTTGTACTCAACCATAGTCATTTGGATTCCCCACCTGGTGTACTTCTGGCTGTCTGTCCTATCACTGTGCATCGCTCCCTTCATGTTCAACCCTCATCAATTCTCCTACGCTGACTTCATCATCGATTACCGGGAGTTCTTGCGGTGGATGTCCAGGGGCAACTCCCGCACCAAGGCCAGCAGCTGGTATGGATATTGTCGTCTTTCGCGCACCATGATTACTGGCTACAAGAAGAAAAAACTTGGGCATCCATCAGAGAAACTTTCGGGAGACGTTCCTCGAGCAACGTGGAGAACAGTCATCATCTCGGAAATCGTTTGGCCTATTTGTGTTGCCGCTCTGTTTATTCTTGCATATATGTTTGTCAAGTCCTTCCCAGACAAGAACGGAGATTTCCCTCCTAGCGCCCTTATTCGCATCGCAGTCATCGCTATCGGCCCTGTGGTTTGGAATGCCGCCGTACTTATGACGCTTTTCTTCGTCGCCTTATTCCTTGGCCCGATGATGGATTCATGGACAAAATTCGGATCGGTTATGGCCACCCTTGCTCACACGTTATGTCTAATCGGTCTTGTCGCATTCTTTGAATTCTTCGTGAGTCGCAGTGGAAATCCGTCGCTCGTTCTAACTTACTCGTTGCAAAACAGTGGTTCCTTGAACTCTGGGATGCCTCGCATGCAGTTTTAGGCGTGATCGCTATCATCGCGATTCAGAGGGCCGTCCAAAAATTCCTGATTGCCGTCTGCCTCACCCGTGAATATAAACATGATGAAACTAACCGTGCCTGGTGGACAGGCAAGTGGTATGGAAGAGGGTTGGGCACGTCCGCCATGTCACAACCTGCTCGTGAATTCATTGTCAAGATCGTCGAGATGTCTCTTTGGGGCTCTGACTTCCTTCTCGCTCATATTCTCCTCGTTATTTTGACGCCGGGAATTTTGATACCGTTTGCGAACCGGCTGCATTCCACGATGTTGTGTAGGTCTTTCGACGTCTTCTTATTCCAGAGGCAGTGCTGAATGGGGTGGTATCAGTTTGGTTACGTCCTTCGAAGCAAATCCGAGCTCCTCTGTTCTCGACGAAACAAAAAAGACAGCGACGATGGATTGTTCGTGTTGCTTCCAACATTCGACACGGTTGCTGACTCCTGACTCCCGTAGGTCATGAAGTACACTGTTGTGTATATTCTGGTAGTCGCCCTGCTTGCAGCGTTGATTGTTTTGCGTGCGTAAGAATATCACTGCATTCTTCTCCATCTGACATTCCTTCTAGCCGTCGTTTTTAGAAACCAGATAAACATTGATACCTTCCAGTGTTCCATCTGCAAAAACATCTAACGATCTAACGCTCATATTTATCGTAGTTGTCAGACATATACCTTCACTGGGACCATGACCATGGTCCCCTTCTCACTTTACGCTCGTGTAACAAGCAAGACATTAGTACCCTAGAACAACACCCTGTCATCTTGTGCGAAAGACACTATAATTATCCCGCTTTCAGTACTATAAAGTGCTGTGAGGATTCTGCTTATATTTCTCTAAATTGGGATCAGTCGAATTCAAGTTAACGTTGTTGAGCTTTGTTCAGTGGTCGCAACGAGCGAATGGATTATTTCTCGAAGTTTCTTCGGTCAAGCAGCCATCGTCCCCCTCAATCCCCGGTCGACCGCTCTCAGGAATTTCACAAGTCATGGGATGCAATCAAGGTCATTTAACTTCTCTCTTATTGCCGAAAGTCGCCAGCCTGAAACAGCTACCACCAGGATACTCTCCAACATCCAGATGAGCGCCAATTAGCGAAAGGAATCATCTACACAAATGTCCCCATGCATCTCAAGAACCTAGTCGATTCACTTGTTTGGGAATCGACCCGGACCGAAGAGGGGTATGTTTTATCAACTTAACATTGGTCCCATCGGGCGCTGAGCAGCTATATTAGTGGCACAGGGATTTGTCTCGAGCATCTTCTGAAGAATGGTAAGGAATTATTAACTTGGTGCAATTCCGACTTAAAGGGCCACTTCGTAAGATGTGCTTGGTACCCTTGTTCGACTTAGTGAAGCCGATCGTCCGTCAGGAATCCAAGCAGAAGTTCTACGTGCTGTGCAGAATATGGTGGTCTTGATGGATGAACAATTCCTTGTTCATTCCGTTGTTCACAAGGCTGTCTTGAGGCTCCTTCGGAATTGTGTTGGGGATGAATTGCAGGAGCAGCTTGATGGAAGAAGGGTGCTGGGCGCGGCAGGCGGCGCGACTCGTCGGTCATCATCCGAGTACGAAGAAGACTGTGCGTTTCAATATCATCCGATGGTCGCCTCTTTACTAAACATATCAGTGCTTCCCAGTGGTGAATCTACTCTGCATTTTGTGCAGTCGCATTCGAACCCATCGCGAATTGTTGATGATATTCTTTCATGACAAACATTGGTATCACTCCGAACCTCTCTTCTCTGTGGAAGAGGAAGATGACGACGACGACGACGACGATCTTGTGTCAGAAGATTTTCCTGATTGTACAAGGGACCCCTCCCCTACACCTTCACAAGTGACCATAAAATCAGGCCGGAAACCAACTTCAGCCAAAAAGCCTGAATACGAATTTCTCCTTTTCAACTATTTGTTGCGCTTTGTCCACCGCGAAGGACAGATTGGTGACTTCGCGAGAGCTGGCTTACTTTTTCTCATGGACGTAGCCATGTCGCCTGCGGAATCCCACTCAGAGGCACCTCCATCGTTCGCGTCCGAAGGTCCACCTCCTGATCCAATACGTGATGCTGAGTTGGCCCTCGCAGAGTACATCCTCGATGGCGACTTCTCAGAGGTGCTCGGGGCTGGTTTAGGAGCGGTGTATTCGCTGCTTCCTTCCAAGCTGGTTTTTAATCCCAAGGCTGCCTCGGCAGCTTCTTCAACTACTGGGATGGTCTTAGGGAATTCCGCTGTCAATTTGATGGAAGAAAGCGAGAAACAAGAACTTAGTAGAAGAAAGGCTCGCGCACTAGGCGTCGAAGATGCTTCCAATCTAGATTTCAAAGGTCGTTTGGATCACTTTCTCAAACTCCTCGAGTTTCTCCAAGACGTGCTCCGGAGGAACACGATTTCTGATCATATGGACGCTCCTGCAATCGTTGGAGCGACTATTTCTCAATCGATCATCGATTCTGTGCGGCATATCTTTCTTGAAAATGTACTATACCCATCAATTCTCGAATGCTCGGAAGCCGATGGAAGCGCAGTTGCTGTTATGTCATATATCGAGGTCATGATTAGGACTCTCGAGAGTGGTCAACTTGTCGATCTTCTTGTCGATTTCCTTGTTAATGAAGACAACGACGACGTTCGATTGAAACCGCGACACTCTTCCACGTTGAATTTGGATGAGAATCAGATGCCCAGAGCCCCTCTCACTACATCCACCAAAGCACGGAGACGCAAAAGTAGCGCTATGGTCCTTCTTGAGATGGAGGCGCCCGAATCAAGAAAAGAATCCGACTACTTCACTGCGATTAGCCGATACACTCTTCGTGATCTCCTCTTGTCGAATTTGCGGTCCGATTCGCAGGTTACAGGAACGTCTGCGCTTCACCTTTTGCAAACAATGCTAATTCAACATCCCCGAGTAACTGCAGAACGACTATTGCTCGTGATTGCTGACCCGACTGCTACGAGCTTCCCTTATCCAACGGTTGTAGCACCGGGTAATAAACCTGTGATGACCTCGGAAGACGACGAGGACTCGTTCCGATATCCAGGAGCTGAAGAGAATCATCGTAACATTGACGATGCTACACAATTCTCTCGACCGACAACAACATATTCGACGCATGATCGGGAAATGGGGCTTTATTTGACACTCGTATCTCGAGTTCATCAATCACACGACGGGGACGCCTTCAGTACGGGCTATGACCGCTATCTTCGCGATGCCCTATTTTCCATCCAAAGTCAAGCGGCTTATCAACAACCTGACGAGGAACTGATAACTCCTGAAGCACGGCAAAAACTGAAACACAGACTTAACCTCCATGATCCTGTGCTGTCACTTGTGCTCGAATCCCTTAGGAAATTCTTCACAAACACTCCAGAATTCAACATTGCTTTGACCGGAGTACTGGCAATGCTTGCCATGCATCCGGACAGGTCTTTGGCGGGATGGCTGACGTTTGCCTCCCATGATGTCCCTCAGCTGGAGCAACAAGACGACAGGAGACAGTTCACATTTACAGGTGACGATGACGATGACCGCTCAATCGATTTCGAAATTGAGGAAAAGCTGGCTAATGATACATTTTCCCTTCCGGCATCGAGTGTAAACGAGAAGTCGCGGCCTGTGATTCACACCATCTACCATGGTTTAGTGACCCAGCTCGAACGATACCGAGCACTCGTCGACGACTTTGACAGATTCTTGCTTGAACGGAGACAAGGACTACTGTTTTCGGAAAACATGACGGATGCACTTACAGTGTCCCTGGAATTCACGGACGAACCCGTCTCGATGCCGCCCGCTCCTGAGGTTCAGCAACCTCCATTGAAGCCAAAAACATTGACAACAAACGCATTCGTCTCGTTCTTGACTCCAAAGAAGAGCAAGGCGGCCAAGACTGTTGCAGCGTCAGAGCTGACAACGCCTGTGACGAAGCCGACGAACACAGATGTCGTGGCCAGTCCCTTTGGACGTCATTATCAAGACACTGGGTCCATTTTCATAGAACCTTCTATTGCAGAGGTCCCCTCAAGCAGTGCTTGGACTCCTGGGAGGACACCACATTGGGGCGCGGCAGAGGAAGATGTTTTCACCTCCTCGACGTGGAGTGAACAGGGTCCACATCCTGAGGGGCATAAAACGGAGGATGCGGCGTCTATAGAACGGCCATCGATTACCCTGTCGCATCTTCTGGACAACGTTGTTGTATTGGAGGAGAGCATCAAAGAACTTGTTGCAATAATACATGCACGAAGAAGTCTCGGTATTGATTCTGTGCGCTACGTCTAGTTATTGACATATATCCATATGACCGACCTGTTGAGATTATTCGACTCGAGTTTCGCTCTCCTGTGTGTATAGCTAATGTACAAAACGGCCAGAAAGAGAGGGTATGATAAGGATGAATTCACGTTCTCTTCCCCTTCTTAACCTTGCCGTTCTTGCTTTGCGGCGCTGGAAGTTTTTTCGCCTTGTCTTTATTCCCGAAAAGTGTCTCTTGTAACTTTGCAAACTCCAAGTCATCAATGTCCGGTGCAGAAGGGACAGTCGAACGTAGCCTCTTGGGAGGGGCAGCATCCTGCGAATCGGGATCCCCATGTCGTGCTCGTTTCTTCCCTTTACTCGGTCCAGACATCGGTTCTGCATACTTGGCAGCGAGACTGTCAAAAAAACCATCCATCTTCTTCTGTTTCTTCAAGATGAGTGCCTGGAGGGCCGAATGATCGTCTGGGTCCTCGACATTCTTCTTCGCCTTTCCTTTCGCTGTTTCCGACGCGCTTTTCCCTGTCGTCGACCCGGACCCATAGAAATCATCCCAGACGCCTAATTCTTTTGCAAGCTGTTCCGCTTCCTTGGCTTCTTTCTGGCCCTGTTTTCTCCGCACGAGCTTGGCCTCCTCGTCCTTCACGGTCGCATCCCAGTTGTCGACACGCGGCAACGTTCCTTGTGATATCAAATCGGAGATGATGACGATGTACCGTGCCTCATCATCAGAAGTCGCGTGGGGTATGTGGGACATGATATCGCCAATGGAACCGCCCGTGCTCACGTAGGCGGCCTTGAGATCATCGATTTCGGCAGCAGAACCTGTATATCATGAAGGGAGTGGATCGGGAGGTGACGTGCTGGTGGATTCTACCTTGATATTCAGCCTTCATTTCATCGAGCCTTTCACGCGTCACGCGTTCAAACATGGCCTCGAAATACGCGTCCCATCCACCTTCACAGACGAGCTCGAACCGGTCGTCGGTCCGTCCCGTCTTATCGTACCTCTCTCTTCTCGTTGGGTCGTTGAGGATGGCATACGCAAATCCGACCTGCTGGAATTTGGTGGAGGCTTCTGATCTGGCGGCGTCGGTGGCAGTGGCGTGCTTGTCTGGATGGTATATAAGAGCCAAGCGCCGGTACGCCTTCTTTATAGAGTCAGTGGTCGCGTCATTTGTGATAGAGAGGACTTCATAGAGGTCAACGTCCTCTTGGCCAGGAAAGAACTGAGTGATTGGATCTTCGTCCATTAGAGTCACGTGGTATCAACTAAACGCGTAGTACTAAGCACTCAGTACACTGTACAGACTGAACCATCCACATGCAAAACTAGCACCATACAACGTTCCGGCGATGACCTGTGGCCACGAATGATAACCGAGCCATACCCTCGACGCCACGACCAAGATAGCCCAAGGGACAGTTAGAAGTGGGGCAAGCACCCGAATCTTGGGCGGAAGGGTGGGGTGGACGGGAAGGTACAGACTGGCAAGGGGAATATATGTTGCAAAATAGGTTATGGCAGCAGAATGGGTACTCGGCATCCTGTGGACAGGGTGCTCATGGGCAAGGTGTCCTGGCAATCAGCAGAAGTGACATACCCGTATGTCTTTTTCTGCCGAGGCCCTCCATTCTGGACGGGGGGACGTTGTTGGCGGATGGCACGTTTGACGGTTTTTGCGCTGAGGCTGCATACAACAGCTCCCGCTGCAAAGAAAGCAACCCCGGTTGATTTGGTATAGAGAATTGCAGATGCAGTCAGGGCAATGACAATCACATTGGTCTACGGTGGTGACACGGTATGTTCGTCGGGACCAGATAGAATAAGGAAGAACCACGTACTCTATCACAGAATGCCAGCCACCATGGACGTCCCGACGCTTGAGTCATTATTTTTTTCCAACAGTAATAAATATATGGTATAGTATGTGGACATAGAGAATCCAATCAAATTATTCTATACTGATCCGTGGTCCCATCATCGTCCCACCATGATAAGACGATTGTCGGCCGTCCATCTCGTGTCCCGTACCATTATCCATGTATTTTGGTCGCCTGCGTATAGCTGCAAAACCAGATATAAGCAGGCGCACTTAATGGCATCAACATCTGCTACTGACCGTTCACTTTCGACGGTTCCAAACCCTTGTCAAAATCGGAGAAGCACCGGAGTCCCACCCCAAAGGTCGCAAACAACAACACGAAAGAAACGACGGCTGTCACGTTCATGAATAGATCGTGATAAAATAGGTAAATGGTGGGACGGACTGAAAACCGTGAGCGTGGCTCTGGTGGTGAGGTACTGGGCTTCCGACGCGGGTTCATAAAATCGTACTAGCTTGTACACTGCCAATGCATGAGTGGAGTAACAGCAGACGGTGAAGCAAACTCACAAACTGCCGCCGGGGTTGAAAAATGTTAAATAAACATCCAAGATGCCTTTGCAGTCAAGTGGAAACTCACAGTAACTCATTGCGGCTAGCATCATTACGAGGGATATCCACATTAACCTGGGTCATGTTGAACCACTACCGATCCATGAAAGATAGACCGAACATACCACTTTATTTCCCGCTGAACAGCGACGCCACACAACACAAGCAGGACAAGAACGATAGGAATAGCGGCAACTGTCACCCCAAACTCAGCAGAATTTTTTTGCAAAACGACGATCAACAACTACCACTGTGATAAGCAAGGGCGAGTAGGAACAAAGCTGGGCGGACGTACCTGCATGGTTACTCCGGCGAAACAGAAGAAATCGAATTTGAGAAGACAAATCATAATTTGATACCATTGGTACATTGCTGCCATTGGAATGAAAAGCAGATCAAGTCGTATGGACGACGAAGCTCACTCTTCATTTTGGGGTTGGCGCCCACGATATGGAAAATGGCCCATCTAGAAAGGTTTTGAAGGTTTGTCTATAAAGAGTCAAAGAAGCAGCGTACCCAAATTCTGCATACAATTGCTTGATCCAGAAAATCATGCAGAGCCATGCGGCAGCTATGACACAGGGCACCACAATCAGGCACGGTTGGGCTTTTCTCCACAGGGTCCCTGGGCCCGGACAGTTCTGGGGAACAAGATTCGGATTCGAGGACGCAAATACTGTAGAGAGCAGAGATGCCTACAACGTAATCAGTGGTCCCATCGCAATCCGCCAGGGTGACTAGAGCTGTTCTTGTTTGATGGACTTGAAGAGAAGCAAAGATCATAAGGGCCAGATGGAAAACTGCATAGAACAGGGCTTTAGATGGCTTCAGAAGAGGTGGGAATGACCAGATGCACCAAGGATGCCAATCAACTGGATGATGTTCCGTAGACGTAAGGCGTCAAAGGCCATGAGGAGTTCGAAGATCCTGGGAGGGGACAATGTTGATAGTTGAACAAGGGGTTGGTCGCAGTGCTTACTCGGCAAGAGCAAAAAGAGCCAAGTAGCATGGGAGCGTCTGGAGAGGTTTGAATGGATGAATCAGAACATAGAAAAGTGAGGACTTGCTTTATATCTTGAGATGGTGAAGTCGACATGTTCCTCGACCTGATTAGACGATGAGGACCGGTCGATGACCGAAAGCAGAGCTGACGCACGAATCTGAAGGTGATGCCAACCATGACGAGGACGACGATTGCTTCTGTTGGGTCGGATAGATCAGGAACTGGACGGAGTCGTATGTGGTTTTGGGGTTACTGACGAACGCATACTGGTGGATATGAGCGGGGTAGAGGACGGGGCTGTGGAGGATGGCTTACTTGTGAAAATGAAGGCACGTTGGGCTCTTGTCGCAAGGAATGGTTCGACAGCCATGAGTGATGAGTGGTGTGAGCAGGTCGTTTCTATTTATGGTAACTAGAATTCCACCCCAGCCACGATGCTATTCGCTACCGCCTCCGCAACAAACAGCCGTTCCGTCCACAACCCTTCAATCCTCTCCTCCATCTCATCTTTCAACACTGCCCGTGCACTCTCACATAACTGCCCGCAAACCTCGAGCAGCATGGCCCTCCATGCGGCCTCGTTCGCTTCAGACACTCGATCTTTGATTCCTAGCACGGTATCTTTCCACAGCACAACCTCGGCGTCTGATATCTCCGTTGCGAAAGTTGGAACGATATTGCAGAGACGCATCGCCGTTATCAACCGGTATGACGGATGTGCCGGCCTCGGCAGTGTGTGTAGTGTCCATTTCCTGGTTCATCGGGATGAGTATCAAGGCCCAAATCATCATTCTCTCACCCCCAGTAACCTTCCTTCTCCAAAATTTCTTTCATGTTTTTTCCTAGTTCACCTTTATCATTGAACAAAGCCTCAACACTCGTCTGCACATCAACTTCTCCAGAATATTCTCCAGACGCTATGACGGCTTGCGAAACGTTAGTGACAAATCCATATTCGACAAAAAGTGTCGCGTTTGGATGGGCGCCATATCGCAAGTACAGCTCTTCACCCATTTCAGTATTTATGTCGGACGGCGATGACAGTGTGAAGTCTCCTCCAGTCTTGGACCAGGATGCGTCCTTTCTCGCGTCGTCCAAGCGGCGGGCAGGAACCATATAGGTGCTACTTGTCGTGTGGTTTGCAAAATCGAGGATTGGGCAGAGCGTCAGATTGTCGGGATCAGAAGGAGATTCCCGGACGCGATAGTAGACACATCGCGTGTTCACTAAAAGTGATTCAAAGAAAAGTCGAAAAGACAACAACTCGATGGCGGACCATTCAGCCAAGCCCATAAGTACTCCAGCACGGTGTTTGGCAATGTCCGGCCGGCCTTTGCCAAAATCGAGGGGTTGTTTCGCTGAAACGCTGCTGTTTTCAGCATCATTGCATCCTTCGAGAGATCTATACGAACCAAATACCGGCAGACTGCATTCCAGTCGGCCTGTAAACGCTCTGCGACGGTCAAAAGACTATGCATGACGCTAGCGGGAAGTCTAGGAAGAAGACAGGATCCCGGATGGTCTTTATGGAAGAGCCATGTCAAAGGATGATAGTCAAAATCGCGAGGCAAGAGCGATATATACGGTCCAAACAGAGGATCCGGAGAGTCCTCAGAGTCCTCGGGACGGTAGAGGAGGAGATGGAGAGATATCAGTTGTGTCGCGGTCAGCGACCTGGATCGCGGGTAGTGGGGTGAAAGCGTTGCGATGTTCAGCATGGCATTGGCAGGGATAGTGAACAGTGGTGTTTGGGGAGGAATCAACTCGAGGGCCACCACACCATAGCCAACACCTTATGAGGATCCAGGTGAGTCCTAGACAAAAGAAATGAAATCGAACCTGTCCTGAGCCTCGGCTCGACGAGGGGAGCGCGTCGCATCCCATGTGTGCTCAGCCAAGCGAGAAGGGCGGTCCACCGAGGATGTACGTCACGATGTTTCATCGCACAGCGCGACCCGGGTCCAAGTGTCCTTTCAAGTTTCCACCCCCATGTCCGTCTTCAACGCGTCACGTTTGCTCGGCAAGACCGTCCTCATCACTGGCGCCAGCAGCGGCATCGGCGCAGTGAGTACTCCACTCCACATCCACAAACACGTCTCACATCCTCAAGGCCACCGCCATCCTCTTCGCCCGGGTAAGTAAACTCATCCTCATCGATCAGATCGTCCACCCTGATGAACATCTGATCAGGGAGGCGCAAACGTTATCCTTCTCGCTCGTCGTGCAGAAGCTCTCCAAGCCGTCAGAGATGCTTGCGTCGCAGCGCATCAAGAATCAGGCCTCAATCAGGGTGGAAAGTTCGCCAACGTGTTGCTTGACGTCTCCGATAAAGCTCAAGTCGCTGCTCTCTGGGACAAAGTACCCCAAGACCTCCGGAGCGTGGATGTACTCGGTGACACACCATCTCCAATTCACTGCGAACACTCACTGAAAAGACCTAGTAAACAACGCAGGATTTGTTCGCGGCGTCGAACACGTCGGAGACATTGCTGATTCTGACATTGAAGAAATGTTCGCGACAAATGTGTTGGGCTTGATCTCCGTGACCCAGCTTCTCGTTAAGGGTAAGTCACATACGCCGCAAGTTGCTCACCCTGGGCAAACTATTCGTTGCATCAGACTTCAAGGCTCGGAACACAGGCCACGTCATAAACCTTGGATCTATCGCAGGGCTTGAACCCTACGCCGGGGGAAGTATTTACAACGCCACAAAGTTTGGCGTCCGAGCTTTCACAGGTGCTTTGATGAGAGAACTTGTCAACACTCAAATCAGAGTCACAGAAATTCAACCTGGTCCGTCTATCTATTCCATTTGAAAATTTCATATTGTTAAGTCCTGCTTTAGGAATGGTGGAGACCGAATTCTCCATCATTCGGTTCCGCGGTAACACTGATGCTGCTGCCAAGGTTTACGAGGGTCTTCAACCGCGTATGTCGTTTACCCGTCCCCCCTTCACCCGGGTTACGAATATTTTGCAGTGACTGCGACCGATATCGCAGAAGAGATCGTGTGGGCCGCATCTCGCCCCCCTCATGTGAATATCGCCGAGGTCTTGGTCTTCCCGGTCAATCAAGCCAGTGCGACAATCAACTATCGTACAAAGTAGTCTGTGCTCTTATTCCTGTTCAATTGTTGGATATCTGTGATATATAGAGATTGTATGAATTGATCAATTCTTTGCCTTCCTACTTCTTAACCTCGTATTCTTGACGACGATGGCTTCTGGCACCAGCTCTAAATCGTTGTCATACACAAACTTCTTGACCACTACGCACTCCTCAACCAAGTCAGTGAGCGGAGAGTTGGCGTCCTGAACATTTCCAAGATCATCAAGTGCGAGAGCCTGGCACACAATAAGACAAAAGTAATACGTGTTTTGTACAAGATGCTTACCTTTGCAGTGGGCGCGAGACACCCCTTTGTAGCGATGTTCTCCTTCGCAGGTCGACGCCCGCCCAAATCCACCTCGTCTAGGTAAACTGTCGTGAACAGACCGCGGTCCCACTTGACACGCCGCCGCAGGACCTTGTCATCGTTATCATCGGCATCGAAGGTTCTACCCGACTTTGGTGTTTCGTAATCCTCTTCATCCCCGGGACCTCGTCTGTGTCGTCTCTGCAAATGATCATCCGAGTCGCTGCTGCCAAAGATGCTCCGAAATTCATCCCCGCTTTGGTCATCCGTTTCGCTTTGAGCCGCCGTCGACCCATCGTCGCTGCGCGAGGCTCTTCGCTCTGCTCTCTGTCGCCGCTGTTTATGCTTGTCGTCCTGTTGGCGTTGTAGGACCGTTTTTATCTTGACAGTCGGACTCGCTGGCCTCATTCCCTCCTTTCGGACAACCTCCGTCTCCAGTTTCGCCGCCAGGTATCTTTGGTTCTTCTCTGTATTCGATGTCGTCAAGGCTTTCAAAGCCACCGCACTCATTCCAAAATACACCAGATCAGACTTCGTTGACGTTTGCGCCCTTCGGCGGCGCGGCACTGCTTTCCCATCGGAACTCCCAAAGACATCTACTTCAGCAGCGACGTTCCCTTGTTTTCGAACCCGTCCTGTTCGGCGGGGGGCCTCCTTGGTGTAGTCTTCAGGAGGTGTAGCCTGATCAGGCTCCGGCGATAGCGACACGGTAACTCCGGAAGGAGGCATGATAGAATCGGGTATCCCGCTTTCTTCCATTTCTTCTTCTTCTCTTCCGTTCTCATCTCTGCCGCCTGGACGTCGAATCTCGGCATCAGGTTCCTGGACAAGTTGGGTACCTTGAGCTTCTATTGGTCGGTCGACGACTCGTCGAATTTGTCGGGGTTTCTTTGGCTGCGGGGGATTTACTGCCGTATGCGGATTTTCTTTTGGTGTGACAGCAGTGGGCTCAACAAGCCGCATAGGTTTTTCGAGTAGAGGCTTCTTATCTTCGACGCGCTTTCGTTTTAACGCAGGCAGAGGTACGCTTTGTTCGCGTGATAACGGCTTGTGGTCAGACTTGCTGTCATGAGGACCTGGGGTTACTAAACGGCCACGACTGAGTGTCTTGGAGCGCGAAAAACTGAGCGACAGAACCAACGTAAGGGGAAACGAAAATGTACCATAGCAAGTCGACTTGTCTCTTCGGTCGCATCACCCGTTTCCGTCACAAGAACAGACCGGCCTTTCTCAACCGTCTTCGGGCAGGGCCGAGCATATGGCTTGGCCCGGGGAATCCTGCTTTGGGTCTGTTTCAATTGCGACTTTGAGGGACTCGACGGGGGAAACGAATCTGATGTCAAGGGGCCATTCGTGATTTCCACGGCCTCTGCATGCCGGGGGACGATTGGATAAGGCAAATCGGCAGGCCGAAGAGTGGATGAACCAGCCACAGGATGTCCGCTAGATGCCAAGCCATTGGATAACTGGTGAGTCTTATAATTAATCCTTTCTTTGGTATCAACGATCGAGGATTTGAGACGCCGGTGTTCCGGTTTTCCAATGGTAGTCTGAGCAGGACCCGCCATGTCAATCCTTGACTTCCGATCCGTTACATGCGAGATTGGCATCCTCCTGGCTGGGCTATCATTGGCAGGTATTTTCAATACCGGAGACTGGAACCTCAACGTTCCCAGTTTGCTAGGACTCTGCCACTCCGACGCCTTTGAGGGAAAGATGCGACCTTTTGCAATAGCCTCTTCGATAGGGATCCTTCGTGCTGGCGTGCGATTCGGATCATCCAAGGCGGCGGGTTGGAGCCGAAGTCTACTGGGGGACTGCGGCCCAACGCTGCGAATCGGGCTCGAGAATCGGATGGGACTTGTGGAACGTTGTGGCGTCTGTGCTAGAGAAGGTTGTGGAAAGGGAGGAACTATGAGTTGGGATTGGTTGTGGCGCACTACTCCGTTAGTCGCCCTTCTCTGTGCTGGGGTCGAAGGTGCCTTTGCAGGTGATTCGAGCAGGTGGCTGAGTAATTGAGTGGATGCCGGAGATAGTGAACCCAACTCTCTCTGAAGCTGCGAGGATTTCCGCCCCCGCTTGTAGTCTACCGCGGCATCATCTATGGTGTTATTCCCTTCGTCTCGGTGGTCGCCATTCGTATATTGTTTCTTCCGCTGGGTATCGTCGAACGCTTCATCTCCGCCCGCCAACATTACTTCAGGTGTGCTACCTCTAGGAGAACGACGACGGGTGGGAGTCCTTAAGTTTTGGCCCTCCGAGAACTTGTTGAATGCATTGGGAATCTCGAGTCCTGGAGAGGATGCAGGGGACGTCTCGGCTTCGCCTATCAGGAGCGTGATGCCAGGTCCCAGGTCAGAGCCCGAGTACTCGCGCACGGTTTGAGTCGTAGCCTTCCTCTCCCCTTTGCGATCCGTAGGATACACGATGTGAATCGTCGGTATGTTTCCAGAGAAGGTTTCTCCGATATCGGGAGAACCAGTCAATAGGTCTTGGGTGGAAGGGCCATTACTTGAAGGTGGTAGAAGAGAGGAAGAAGCCTTCGGGGACATCTGGCGAAAAACGGGTGCGGGGGTGAAGAAAGATTCGAAGGAAATAAGGTCAAATTGGGTGCTCGGAGTGGCCGGGGAGATGTCTTGAAGTGTAGTGGTACTATTGGGAGACGGAGAGGAACTGATGTCCGCGGTAGGGTTAGCTGCCGGTCTCGGGAGCGGCGAGTGGGGCGGGATGGCGGATGTTGTGGAGTTGAGGAGTCGCGTAAGATCGTCCTCTAGATGTATCGTGTCGACAGGAACTACGGATGAGATTTCTACACCTCATTATTATTACAGAAATGAGGACGACCAACAAGTTCACCGCACCTTCCTGTACAGCTCCTTGAATATCGCACGTCTCAGTGTGGAATGAACCGTCGAGCGTGTCGTTCGTTTCATTTGGGTCGCTCAACTCGGTTCCGTGTGAGATGTAGTCAAGGCTGAGAGTCGAAAGGGGTGAAGATGGAGGGTTGTTAGATACGAGCGGGAGAGGAAGTTTCTTCTCCGGCGTGGGTTCAACACAAATCCCGGAATCTGCAGAGTTGGATGCATCTGCGTTGGGTGAGCGAGAGAAAAGAGGTGCCGAGGTCGAGGGGTCGTCGAGGTCGTCCATCGAGGCAAGGAACACCCTAGTTTAACAACACGTGATACAATATTCATTGCGACTGTACTAGTACAAAAAAACGACAGGATCTCTTTCTCATGTTCTGTAGCGCTCGTTGCTGAATCGATCAGGGCTCTGGCCGCGAGCCCCCGTGCTCAACCACGGAGTGGAAAGCGACGCCGTGGGCGACATCTTAGTCCGCCGTTGAAGTACAGCTTTCAACTGTTCCAGATCAACGCGGGTGGCACAAAAAAAATCATGCCCCGATAGACACACACCTCATTATTCTCTTGTGTCAATGTCTGCAACGCTTGAGCCTGTTCGTCGATTTTCAGTTTCATTTGGCTGAGAATGCTCGCCGTATTATCCGAACGTGATGGGGGGCAAACCTCGTCAAAACGACGACGCTTCTGTTCTGGCAAAGATATAGCTGTGGTCTGCTTGGGATCGCGGTCTCTGTTCGCCAAAGGCGGCCAGTCCTCATTCTCGTCTTCCAAGTCGTCTCCACCGCGTCGGCGCTTCGATGTCGGACTCGCGTTTACTGCAACGCGTTTTTGCAAGCGTTCTCCTTGTTCGCACATCTTCTTCAGACTTTGTTCTAGTTTGCTGTCTATAGTGTCACACAGCTCTCCAACCAAGAGTTCGACAATTTCGTCCCAGACACCAGCCATGCTTTTCAAATCATCTTCAAGACGTTGCTTTCCCTGCGCCTGTTTGAGAAGGACTTCGGCAACTGTAGGAAAGACGGCAGAAGCAGTAATTTTGGATATTTTGCCAATATTGGACGAGAGTTCGGTCAAAGCTTTTATTTTTCTGTCTTCTCGGGCCTGAGTATCGGCGCCTTGGGTTACTTGGTTCAGGGACCTATATGTCATATCGATTAGATGCGATATGCTCGGCACTTGGAAAACGCGAAAAGATAACGACCTCGCCAGTTCACGGAAGAGTGTCTCGGCTTGTTTGGCACGTCCCTTCGAGCCAGATGCCGTTGAGTTATGATCCTTTGACGAGGGAGAGGCAGTAACAGCAAGTCCGCTAAATGATGCCGCCTCTTCGAGACTATCCGACAATGCCGTTTTGGCGACAGTACCAGGGGGTGATAGTTGTTCCGGAAGAGATCGCCCAGCATTAGATGGAAAGTCCCCCGTGTCTTTACCAGAAATATCTAAACCCTAATTGAACGACATCATCATTGCATCTCACAAGAACAAAAATAGAGCGAACAGAGTGGGTTTTCTGCGAGTTTGACTTTGCCGGGCAGTCGGCGGTAGACCGATTAGGGGTGTTTTTGAGGCTAGGACGCCTATCGTACAACCTGATCGGATTGGTATTAAAATCCATGTGATCGCGTTCAGCACTTCTTTTTCGATCTCTTTGCCTTCCACGCATCGGTTCAAAGTTTACGTGGTTGCGCGAGCCGCGTATTCTATCGTCACCTTCAAGCTTCTGCCGGGTAAAGAGATCGTGCTGTGAAACGAGGGAACGCCTTTCGGATCTGCGAGGAGGAGAAGATTCTGGTTTTGGGGGAAGAGCGCTTTCTCGGACGGAATCGCTGTATCTTCTTCTGGGCGTGTCTGCATCTGGCTTGATGAGGTGCTTCCCCAAAGGTTCAAGTCCCGGCCAGCCTTCATCCTCTGGATGGAGGAATCTATGAAAGGTAAAGATGATCTTTCTCGAGACAGGATGGATGGCGTTATGACCTGCAATTACTTCCTTGATGGCAAGGTGCACTGAGAGGCTTTCCGCGAGAATCAAAATACTGTGGAAAAATGAGAGTTGGTCAAAGTTGAAGGGAAGATGGGTACCCAGCATTGGTATTTCTTGTAGACCATCAGAGTCCAAGTGGAAGCGACGTCATGTGCCTCGGAGGCTTTTTGTCTTGTCGTCGATGAGCTACGTCCTGGGTGGCCTTGTCGTGATGAGCGTCCTCTTCACCGCTGCGAGCAAAGGCTTGCCTAGCAGACATCCCCTCATTCATTTCTCTTCCAACCCCGTCGTCGTCGCCGTCAAGAAATACAAAGGTTCAGACGAGATCGAGCGAATCTCTCTGCGCACTCTGGTCGAGACCCGATGCAAGAGTCTTTTCACCGAGTTTCGACCCCTCTGGTGGCTATTCAAGTATGTCGTCTGTTCT